>OGYK01000375.1_pt1 | contig 37359 bp, 32 predicted proteins | sample 1576501 | NCBI WGS metagenome assembly OGYK01 (sample SAMEA3541530, study PRJEB24748) | human gut metagenome | biome: human gut; feature: human-associated habitat; material: faeces | place: China | collected 2012
CTATTTTTTATTCGATTTTTCAGGTGTGCAATTTCATTATACAATGAGCCATTATAAAGATTTGAGCAATATTACGCTGAAGGATAAACAGAAGGAGATTGTTATGGCAAAGTTGATTTATGTACCTCTCGGCTGCAGCCTGCGCTCGCAGCTGGCAGAGAAGCTTTCGCAGCAGCCGTTGGGCGAAGGCGTGCTGGTGCTGCCCAACCGCCTGCTGACGGACGATGTGCGCAGCAAGTACGCTAATGTAGAAACCATGGGCATGGATACCCTGGCCGGCAAGCTGATGAATCTTAACGGCGGTACCGATTACAAGGAATTGAGCCGTCGCAGTCAGGAGCTGATTGTGCAGGATATCATCGACTATATGATGGAGAACAAGCAGCTTACAGGTATGACTACGCACAAGCAGCTGGAATATTTCGGCTCGCTGGCGCATAAAACAGGCTTTGTGAAGGCCATGACCTCACTCGTAAGCCAGCTGTCGCGCTGCGGTGCCACCAAGGACGATATCTACGGCCAAATCCAAAAATCCTTTGAGGAGGATGAGCTGAAGAGCAAGGATTTGGGCGTCTGCAATTTTTATCTGCTTTATCGTCAATATCTGGAAAACAATAAATGGTACGATCTGGAGGGTAAGTATCGTCTGGCAGAGAAGATGTTGGAGAAGCAGGATTGCAAAATCCCCTGGAAGCATATCTATATCTGCGATTTCTTCAGCCTTGATCAGGTGCAGATAAACTTTCTGCAGGCTTTGGCGAAGCATGTGGATGATCTGGTAATCAGCATGAGCTACGAAGGACGCAGGGTAAGCTCCGACGAAAAGGCGAAGTATGAATCAATTACCAAGTTTATGCGCGCGAGCACGAACACCGTCAACGCGCTGAAAATTCTTGGCGCGACGGTTGCAAGCCTTGCGGCAGAGGAATTGGGACAAGCTCCGGCAGGCGTTGCTATGCGGCAGCTGCGTCACTTGGGGCATGCGCCTGCGCCTGTGCCTGCGGAGGGTGTGGAAAGCTACTGCTTTGCCTCCGATGAGCAGGAGATGCGCTGGGTGCTGAAGCGTATCAAGCAACAGCTGGCGCATGAAAAGTGTGCTGCCAATCGCATTGTTGTTGCCGTGCGCGACTTTTCCTTATACAGCGGCTTACGCCAGCTGGCGGATGAATACGGTGTGCCGGTGAGCCTGCCGCAGACAACTGCGCTGGTGTCGCAGCCGTTGGCTGTTATGCTGCGCCTGCTGCTTACTGCTGCAGGCAGGGGACGTGAGGCGGCAACGGCCTATTTGGAGCTGCTGAGCTGCGAGCTTTTGCGTCTGTTCTTTGATGTGGATGTGGAAACGGCAAGCAGCCTGCGCACGCAAACGTATTTCAAAACACGTCAGGAGGCTATGCAGAAGGCACACGAGCTGCTGGGGGATGCAACGGAGCTGTGGCAGCAGCTGGATGCTTTTATAGAAAGCACTAAGGCAGAGGCAACAATCAGCGAATATGCCGGGCAGCTGACGCAGTTTGTGCAATCGCTGCCGCTGGAAGAGCGTCTGGGCAGCCTGCATAAGCAGGGCGTGCCGCTTGACTTTATGCTGGCCTGCCTGCGCAGCAAGGATGCTGTGCTGAAGGCTGTGCAGCAGCTTGTGCGTGATTACGAGGTGGCGAAAAACAGTGATTACAAGCTGACGCTGAGCCAATGGAACAGCCTGCTGCAGGAGGCTTTTGGACAGGTGCAGCTTACTCTGCGCTTCGGCCGCAGGGACGGCGTACTCTTTACGGAGGTTGGCAACGTACAGGGGCTGAGCTTCGACAGTGTGTATATTATGGGCCTGCGCGAGGGCGAGTTCCCGCAGGCTAAAAACGAAAACTGGATTTATAACGATACGGAGCGTAAGCAGCTGGCGGATGCAGGCTACGATTTGCCCACGGTTGGCTCTTCCTTTGATGAGGATGCCTATTTCTTTGCTCAGGCTGTGTGTGCGGCGCAAAAGGAGCTCATCCTCACATGGCATGAGGATGTGGGCGAAAGCCTGGCCAGCAGCTATCTGGAGGAAATCTGGAAGCTGTTTTTGCAGCCGGGAAGTGAGGGAAAGCGCCTGGACAAGGACTATGTGAAGGCGCAGACGCTGCCTGATTTCGGCGTTGCTTCGGCGGAGGAGGCGTACAGCGACAAGCGCTTTACTGCTGCGGATTTGCCGAAAATAGCAGAGCTCAGCGGGCAAAAGGCTCCCTCTACGGAGCAGCAGCTGGCAGCTAAAGCGGATATTCTGCGGAAGGCACAGCAGCCGGAATATAATGGCGACTTGCAAAATTCCCTGCCGACGAAGCTGCTGCGTAAGCAAATCGGCAGCCGCTTCAGTGCGAGCAGGCTGGAGGCTTACGCTGCCTGCCCCTTCCGCTTTTTGGCGGAGAAGGTGTGGCTGGCGCAGGCGGCGGAGGAAGCGGATGATTTGCTGCAGCCGCGTGATGCCGGTGATATTCTGCACCAAACGCTGAAAAATTTTGTCGAGCCTTATCTTGGCAGCAAAATTATCGGCGAAACTATGGAAGACCTGACGGAGGAGCTGGAGGCAGTCTTTGAGGATGTCTGCACCGCTGCGCGCAATGACGGCGGCAGCACCGTTGCTTCCGTAAACGAGGATATCTGGCAGGTAGAAAAGCAGCGCTTATGGCGTATGCTGGTGCGCTGGCTGCGCTTTGAATATGCCGACCAGCAGCGTTGGGGCGGCTTTACGCCACAGGCCGTTGAATGGGATTTCAGCTCCAAAAACGGCAAGCCCTTGTACCTGACGCTCAGTGACGGCAGTGATGTATCGCTCATCGGCAGAGTTGACAGAATCGACAGCGACGGCGAGCATGCCTTTGTTACGGACTATAAAAGCGGCACTCCTCCCACAGGCAGTGCTATGGAGCAGGGACTTGACCTGCAGCTGCCGGTGTATCTGCTGGCGGTGGCTGCGCTTTCCAAGGAGCAGTTTGCAGTCAGCGGCGGCTGCTATTATTCGCTGAAGGAGGGCAAGCGCAAAAGTGCCTTTTTGCTGGAAAGCGTGGGCAACAGCGACTTGCCGTATAAAAAGCCGAAGAACGCCGCAGCGCTGACTTGGGATAGCTTTAAGCAGGAAAAGGAGCAGCTGCTGAAGGATTATATAGAAAGAATTTATGCAGGCGATTTTGCATTGGCAGGCTGCAGGCGCTGCGATGTATATTGCCCGTTACACGATATTTGCCGTGTGCAGCTGGTGAGCGGCGACGGCGGACAGGGAGGCGAGAGCGATGAGTAAGAATCCTACACCGGAGCAGGCTTTGGCGATAAATACGATTAAAAGCAATGTTTCGTTGCTCGCCGGTGCCGGCAGCGGCAAAACCTATGTGCTGATGAAGCGCTTTGTGCAAATTCTGCGCTCGGATTTGAGCGTTAATCCCACGAATATTGTGGCGATAACCTTTACGCGCAAGGCTGCCGACGAAATCAAGGGGCGTGTACGCCAGGCTGTCAGTGAATGCGTGGAGCAGGCGCAGAATGATTTGGAAAGACTGCGCTGGCAGGAGCATCTGCAGAAGGTGGAAAGCGCGCCGATAAGCACGATTCACAGCCTGTGCAGCCGTATTTTGAGAGATAACCCGGTAGAAACACAGCTTGATCCGGAATTTACGATTTTAGAGGATTTTGAAGCGCAGGACTTTTTTAAAGAAACGCTGCAGCAATATTTACGCAAAAATATCAAGGAAAACGCTGCCCTGCGCAGGCTGGTGCAGACCTACGGCGTTAACAGCTTTGTTAATCAGGTTACGGCGCTGGGGGACAAGCTGTCAGAGCTGGTGCGTGAAGATAATCTGGCAGAGCCTTATCTTAAGGCGAAGGAAGAACTGCCGGCCCTGCAGCAGAAGCTGTTTGCTGCTCTGCACGATGTAATCGAAGCGCGCGAAGCTTTGGGGGCAAAGACCAAGGGACGCCAGACCTTGACGGAGGCTGCAGGATTGTTGGACGAAATGCAAAAGCAGCTGCTGGCGCCGGAGCCGGACTGCTCACTGCTGGATGCGTCTGGCGTTGTTAAGGTCAGCGGCAAGGCGTTGGCAGCGGAGCTGACTAATTTAAAAAATCTGCGTCAGGAGCTGAACAATGTACTTTTGAACGCCAAGGGCTGCGATTTAGTGCAGGATTGGCTCGCCGTGCTGCAGGAGTTTTATGCCTGCCTGAGCGCACGCAAGCAGGAAAATAATGTCCTGTTTAATGATGATCTGGATTTGCTGGCCATCGAGCATTTGCAGAAGAATGAGGCGCTGCGGCAAAAGTATCAGGAGCGCTATAAATATATTATGGTGGACGAGTTTCAGGATACCAACGAACGCCAGCGACAGCTGATTTATCTGCTGTGCGGCAATAAGCTGGACAATAAGAATAACTTGTTTATCGTCGGTGACGTAAAGCAGTCTATTTATCGTTTCCGTCATGCGGATGTCAGCGTCTTTAATAGGGTAAAAGAGGATATTGCGCAAAATGCGGGACAGAACCTGGGGATGAAAACCAACTTCCGCAGTACGCAGAGCATTGTCGAAAGCTGTAATACCGCCTTTTGTCAGCTGATGGATTTGCCGAAGGAGGAAATCTGCCTGGAGCATCACGAGGGTGCTAACACCGGCGGCGCTAAGGTTTGCCTGCTGCAGGTGCCGTATAAATCCAAGGATGATGAGCTGGGCGCTAAAGAGGATAAATGGCAGAAGGAGGCTCAGGCAATCGCTGCCTATCTGCAGCAGGAGCTACCTAAAGTAGAGCCGCAGCTCAGGCCGGGAGCAAGCAAGGCTATTTTGCTGCGAGCAATGACGCATTGCGAAATTTTGCGGCAGACGCTGCAAGGCTACGGCATAAATTGCGTAGTAGTTAAGGGCAAGGGCTTTTATGAGCAGCAGGAGGTCCTGGATATTCTGAATCTGCTGGCTGCGCTGCACAACCGTTACGCAAGCCTGGAGCTGGCAGGTGCTTTGCGCTCCAACTATTTCGGTTTGGATGATGCAACGCTGACGCAGCTCTTTTGGCAGACCGAAAATGACAAACCGCTGTGGGATGTACTGCAGGCTGTCGGCAGCGGTGAGCTGCAGATGAACCTGCAGCCGGAGCAACAGGCGCTGGCTATGCAGGCTGCCGAACGCTTACGCAGCCTGCGTCAGGCAGCAGCGCTGATGGCACTGCCGGAGCTGTTTGCACAGCTTTGGGACGAGCTGAAGCCGGAATTCGTTCTGTCGCAGCAGGAAAACGGCCCCAGCAAGCTGGCCAATATCAAAAAGCTGCGCCGCCTGGCACAGCAGTATTGCCAGACGAAGCAGGCTTCGCTGGCGGAATGGCTGCAAAACGTTAAGGATTTGCGCGCAAGCAGCAGCAAGGAGCCTGCCGCTACCGTACAGGCCGATGATGCACTGCAGATTATGACGATACATAATTCCAAGGGACTGGAATTCGATCTGGTTATTTTACCGCAGCTAGATAAATCAGTGAAGGGCGATACCGCTTCTATCAAGTATTTGCCAGGCAAGGAAGGCGAGCAAGGACTTTTGGGCATCAAGGTGCCCGATAAGGAGCTGCAGCTGCAAAAAAGCGGTGTTTATGAGCAGGCGGGCGAGCGTGACAAGGTGCTGGAAGAAGCAGAAAGCAGACGTCTGCTTTATGTTGCTATGACGCGTGCTCAAAAGCAGCTTTTAATGGTCGGTACGGTGGCGGAAGAAAAGCTGCCGGAGGCTGTTATCGGCCTGCCTTCCGCCAAGGGCTGGTGGCAGCAGCTGCAGGCAGTATACGAGGCTGACTGGGAAAAGCAGGAAAGCAGCTGTCCTTGGGTACGCCTTTTGTGTGCCGATGCTTTGAGCCCGGCTGTTGAGCAGCAGGGCGAGCAGGAGCAGCTGGCGCTGGAGCCGTTGGCCTTGGCACCGCTGCCTGCCTACGCAGCCTGCGGCCGTACCTGCTTTACCGCAAGTGCGCTGCAGACGTATCTGCATTGTCAGCGTCAATATTACTACCAGCAGGTTTTGGCAGTGCCTGAGCTGGAGCAGACAGTTGCCGGCGAGCAGGCGCACGAGCTGCCTGCTAGTGTAACCGGCAGTATTGTGCACAAAGCGCTGGAGCTGTATAATGGCTATAATGCGGAGGCTGTTTTTGCCATTGCGTTGGAGGAATTTGCTCCTAGCGCTGCGGCAACACAGGCCAAGAGTATGTTTGATGCTTATATTGCCAGCAATTTGTATAAAGCATTGCCCAAAAAGCAGAAGCGTGAATTAGAATTTGTACAGCCTCTGCAGCAGGAGCTGGCGGCTGAGGGCGTAATCGATTTGCTGGCCTTTGACGAAGATGATAATATGATTATAGTGGACTATAAAACAGGTACGCCGCCGGAGCCTGACGAGGTTAAGCTGGGTTATGCTTATCAGCTGGCGCTGTATAAGGATGCTGCGGAAAAGCTGTACCCCGGCAAAAAAGTTGTGCGCGCTGAGCTGCACTTTCTGCAGAATATGAGCGTCTGGCAGCTGCCTTTGGATAAATCGTACCTGCAGGAGGCAGTAGAGCTGTGCGAGGAAATCAGCGGTAAGGGCGAGGAGGACGATTTCGCCTGCAGCTGTAACGAAAGCTGTGCTTACTGTCACTATGCATATCTGTGTCCGCAAAAGAATAAAGAATAGGTGATATAATGGAGATTTTTGCTAAATTGGAAAGCTGGGATTATCTGGCGGCGGCCATGCTGCTGTTTTCCGCATGGCTGCTGTTAGGCGGTATCGGCCGTCTGCAGAAGAATGACCCGGAGCGTGTGGATGCGAAAAAGCTGCGCATCCGTGCCTGCGGTGGTTTGGTTGCGGGCGCTTTGTATCTGGCCTGCCGCTATCTGCAGCTGTAATATTGCCGGCAGTTAAACTTGCGCGTGGCTTTCATTAAGGTATATAATATGCTTATATCTTAAACTACTACGAGGTGACTGTAATGATAAACAAAACAAGATTGATTGATGAATTTATAGAGCTGGTAAGCGTTCCCTGCCCCAGCAAGGAAGAAAAGCAGGAAGCCGAGCTGATTATGGCGAAGCTGCGCGAGCTTGGCCTGGAGCCGGAGATGGATAAGGCACACGAAAAAACCGGCGGTACCTGCGGTAATGTGTGGGCCTATGTAAAGGGCATCGTGCCGAATGCTCCGACACTGCTGTTTGAAGCGCACATGGATTCCGTAGCACCGACAACAGGCACTAAGGTTGTCCGCAAGGACGGCGTGCTGTACAGCGACGGTACCACAACTTTGGGCGGTGACGACAAGGTAGGCGTTGCCGCTATGCTGGAGGCGGTGCGCGCACTTAAGGAGGATGGCGTAGCTCACGGCGACGTGCAGCTGTGCTTTACCGTCAGCGAGGAAATCGGCTGCTTGGGTGTAGTAAGCATGGACCAAAGCTGGATTAAGGCCGATTACGGCTATTGCATGGATATCGGCGGCGCACCGGGTGAAATTACCTACGCTGCACCGAAGCTGTACGATATTTACGTAACCGTCAAGGGCAAGGCTGCCCATGCAGGCATTGCTCCGGAAGAAGGCGTCAATGCGATTATGCTGGCGGCGGACGCTCTGTCCAAGCTGCCTGCTTATGGTCGTCTGGACAGCGAAACTACCTTTAACATTGGCATGTTCAACGCAGGCGTTGGCACCAACATCGTCTGCCCGGAGGCTAAATTTGTCATTGATATGCGCTCTCTGAACGTACCGCGTCTGGAAGCGCTGAAGGATTCCACCATCGCTCTGATTAAAGAGGCTGTTGAGGCCGGCGGCGGTCAGGTTGAATTCGACGTAGTGGAAGGCTGTCCTGCTGTGGAGCTGAACAAGGACCACGAATGCATTAAGCTGGCAGCACACGCTGCGGAAACACTGGGCTTCCCGGTAGAACTGAAAACCACCGGCGGCTGCAGCGACGGCAACTATCTTTGCGGCTACGGCCTGCCCTGCGGCTTGTTGGCAACCGGCATGAGCAATGTGCATACTACCGCGGAATATCTGAAGGAAGAGGACCTGTACAACACTGCACGCTGGACCTACGAAATTATTAAAGAGGCAGCGAAGTAAATCATACTGTTCACGTATAGTTTTCTTGACTGGAAGAAAATTTGACGCTATAATAAAAATAACTTCATAATGTAACCTTTGGGGCAGGGTGCAATTCCCGATCGGCGGTAAAAGTCCGCTAGCGCAGCAGCGCATGAACCGGTGCGATTCCGGTACCGACAGTATAGTCTGGATGAGAAAAGGTGGCAAAACTGTATTTTTACCGCATATAGGCTCCTTAGGTCTTTATGCGGTTTTTTATATTACTGGAAGGTGATATTTTGGCAAGAATGACAGATGAAGCATATATGCAGCGGGCCTTGGAGCTGGCGCTGCAGGCAGAGGGCAACACCAGTCCCAATCCGATGGTTGGTTGCGTGATTGTGGATGCCGAAGGCAATATTGTGGGTGAGGGCTATCATCATAAGGCCGGCGAACCGCATGCGGAGGTCAATGCCTTGGCGGAGGCTAAGCAGATGGCTCAGGGTGCAACGGCCTATGTAACGCTGGAGCCCTGCGCACATTACGGACGCACCGGTCCCTGCTGCGTAGCCTTGGCACGCGCGGGCATCGGCAAGGTTGTGGTGGCCTGCCTTGATCCTAACCCCAAGGTTGCGGGACAGGGCCTGGAATATCTGCGCTTGCAGGGTATCGAGGTTGTTACCGGCGTATGCGAAAAAGAAGCACAGCGCCTGAATGAACGCTTCTTTACCTGGATTACGAAGCAGCGTCCGTTTATTACTTTAAAATACGCTATGACACTGGATGGCAAGATTGCCACTGCTACCGGCGACAGCAAATGGATTACCGGCGAGGAGGCACGTACCTTCGCACACCGCCTGCGCAAGCAGCATGACGCTGTGCTTGTCGGTATCGGCACCGTACTGGAGGATGACCCGGAGCTGACTACCCGTCTGGTGCGCGGCAAAAATCCGGTGCGCGTGGTGCTCGACAGCAGCCTGAAGATTTCGCTGATGGCAGCAGTTCTGAATCCGCTGGCGGATACGATTATCTTTACCGGTTTGGATTCCGATATCGTTAAGGCGGAAGCGCTGGCTGCTCTGCCTAACGTAGAGGTGGTACGTCTGCCGTTGGCAGACGGCGTTCTGCCTGTGGCGCAGGTGGTGCAGGCTTTGGCAGAGCGCGGTATTACCAGCCTGCTGGTAGAAGGAGGCAGTGCAATTCACGGTGCCTTCTTTGATGCAGGATTGGCTGACAGAGTGTGCGCCTTTGTAGCGCCCAAGCTGATTGGCGGCTCTGCAGCTCTGCCCCCGGTGGGCGGTGCAGGCAGCAGTCTGGTAGAAACGGGCTGGCAGCTGACAGAGGTCGAAATCGAAAAATTGGGCAGTGATGTACTGATAACAGGTCTGGTGCCGGAGCTGGATAAGCAGGAGCTGCCGAAGGAGGCTGAATAATGTTTACAGGATTGGTAGCCGAGCTGGGCACGGTGCAGAAGCTGGCGCAGCAGGGTGAATCATATCACCTGACAGTGGCTGCGGTGAAGGTACTGCAGAATTTGAAAATCGGTGACAGCGTTGCCGTCAACGGCGCCTGCCTGACGGTAGTAAGCATGGATGACACCGCCTTTACCGCCGACGTGATGCCGGAAACCGTGCGCCTGACCAATATCGGCAGCCTGCATGCCGGCGACAGGGTGAACCTGGAGCGCACGCTGCGCCTGTGCGATGGCCTTGACGGTCACATCGTCAGCGGACACGTGGAAGGGCTGGGCGTAATTGCCAGCCGTAGGCCTGAGGGCATTGCCATGGTGGTGACTATCAACACCCCGCCGGAGCTTTTGAAATATATCATCAAAAAGGGCAGTATTGCGATTGATGGTATCAGCCTGACGGTAACGCAGGTTACGGAAAGCAGCTTTTCCGTATCGCTGATTCCGCATACCGCCAAGGAAACAACGCTTGGCTTTAAGGATGTGGGCGACAGCGTAAATCTGGAAACGGATATTATCGGCAAATATGTAGAGCAAATGTTAAAATTTAACCCCAAGCAGACTCAGAAGCCTGCTTTAAATAAAAATATGCTGCTGGAAAATGGGTTTATCTGAGCAGCAACAAAGAGGTAGAAAATGGAAAAGTTTAAGTATAATACAATTGATGAAGCCATTGCTGCGATTAAAGCAGGTCAGATGGTACTGGTAACCGATGACGAGGACCGCGAAAACGAAGGCGACCTGATTATGGCAGCCGAGCTGTGCACTCCCGAGGCTATTAACTTTATGGCTAAGGAAGCACGCGGACTTATCTGCATGCCGGCAGACAGCGAGGTTATGGACAAGCTGCAGTTCGGTGCTATGGTAACGCACAACACCGACAATCACGAAACAGCCTTCTCTGTTTCTATTGACCATGTTGACACTACCACCGGTATTTCTGCTTACGAGCGCGCATATACCATGAAAAAATGCGCTGAGCCCGGTGCACAGCCGAGCGACTTCCGCCGTCCGGGCCACGTTTTCCCGCTGCGCGCACGCAAGGGCGGTGTACTGGTGCGTACCGGTCATACCGAAACCACTGTTGATTTGTGCAAGCTGGCAGGCCTGCAGCCCGTAGGCATCTGCTGCGAGATTATGAACGATGACGGCCATATGGCGCGCACTCCGGATTTAATTGAGTTCGCCAAAAAGCATAAGCTCGTTTTCATCACTGTTGCCGAGCTTGTTGCCTATCGCAAGGCACACGAAAAAATGGTGCATCGTGCAGCGGAGGCTGCACTGCCGACTAAATACGGCAATTTCCGTATTATTGCATATGAAAACGATTTGGATAACCTTTGCCATGTTGCTATTGTCAAGGGTGATGTTGCCGGTAAAAAGGATGTGCTCGTGCGCGTACACAGCGAGTGTCTGACCGGTGATGCCTTCGGCAGCCTGCGCTGCGACTGCGGCGATCAGCTGGCAACCGCATTGAAGATGATTGAAAAGGAAGGCTGCGGCGCTGTCGTTTATATGCGTCAGGAGGGCCGTGGTATTGGTTTGGCTAATAAAATCCGTGCTTACGCACTGCAGGACCAAGGCCTTGATACCGTTGAGGCTAATGTTCGCCTGGGCTTTGCTCCCGACCTGCGTGATTACGGCATGGGTGCACAAATTCTGGCTGACCTCGGACTTACCAGCATCCGCCTGATTACCAATAACCCCGCAAAACGCATCGGCCTCTCCGGCTATGGCATCACCATCACCGACCGTGTGCCTATCATCATGGAGCCCAACGAATACAACGAGCACTATCTCGACGTCAAAGAAGAGAAAATGGGCCACAAGCTGCACGAAGGCTGTGGCTGCAACTGCGGAAAATAATAAAGTATAAATTAACGTAAAACATAAAACCATTAGGAGGAACAAACCATGAAAACCTTAGAAGGAAAACTCACCGCCAAAAACATGAAAATCGCCATCGTCGTAGCCCGCTTCAACGAATTCATCACCAGCAAACTCCTCAGCGGCTGCGTAGACTGCCTCATCCGCCACGAAGCAGCTGACGAAGACCTCACCGTAGCCTGGGTACCGGGCGCCTTCGAAATCCCCATGGCAGCAAAAAAACTCGCAGAAAGCGGCAAATACGACGCAGTAATCTGCTTAGGTGCCGTAATCCGCGGCGCAACCCCGCACTTTGACTATGTATGCGCCGAAGCCTCCAAAGGCATCGCTCAGGTAAGCATGCAAACCGGCGTACCAGTAGCCTTCGGCGTACTCACCACCGAAAACATTCAGCAGGCTGTAGAACGTGCAGGCACCAAGGCCGGCAACAAGGGCGTAGACTGCGCAATGACCGCAATGGAAATGGTAAATCTCTTCAAAGAAATGTAACATTTTCACCGCTTGCCTTTTTGACTATTATGATTTATAATTGACATTGTGGAAGAGCTGATAACAGGCTGTTCCCCATGCATGAAATTTGCAAGCCCGCTAGCAGTAGTTTAGTGGGCTTGTTTTATTAAGCAAGTAAAATTTTTGCCGTAAGGCAGGATTGTGAGGCAGATATTATGGAAGATGTTTTGACAAAGGCTACGGCCGACGGTATACGTATTTATGCATTATGCACCACTAATCTGGTACAGGAAGCAGCTAAAAAGCACGGCTGCTCCCATCTGGCAAGCGCTGCTCTGGGACGTGCGATGAACGGCGCGCTGCTGCTGGCCGCAACAATGAAGGATAACGAGCGCATCAGCCTGCGTCTGAAGGGCGACGGCCCCTTGGGCGAGGTAGTAGCAGATGCCGAAGGCAGCACAGTGCGCGGTTATGTAGAAAACCCTGATGCATTTTTGCCCCTGAAAAATGGCAAGCTGGATGTCGGCGGCGGCATCGGCGAGGGTAATATTATCGTAACGCGTTATCTGCAGAATGCAGAGCCCTTCACCGGCTACTGCGAGCTGCAGGACGGCGAAATCGCCAGCGACCTGACCAAATACCTCTATGTATCCGAACAGACACCGACAAGCGTTGCACTGGGCGTACTGGTTGACAAGGACGGCAACGTAACCGCATCCGGCGGCTTCTTTATTCAGGCTATGCCGGGCTGCACCGACGAGGTTCTGGAAAAGCTGGAAAATAACGTTAACCTGACTCCGTATGTAACCCAGCTGCTGGAAATCGGTTATACTCCGCAAAAGATGATTGAAATTCTCGGCCGCGGTCTGGACGTTGATATTAAAGAAACCATTCCCCTGAGCTTCAAATGCCGCTGCAGCCGTGAGCGCATTCTGGCGGCTTTGGGCAGCCTTGATGTAAAATCTCTGGAGGAGCTGGCGCAGGACAAAACTACGGAAGCACACTGCGAATTCTGCAACAGCACCTATGAATATACGCAGGATGAAATCAAGCACCTGCTGGAAGAAAAGGAAAAGCAGGCACAGCTGGAGGCTGCTAAACAGAATATCGAATAACAAAACTTTTCTTGACAAAAGAAACTTTTGTTTGTATACTAAAGGTAGTGAATTAATAAAATTTAAATTTATATATTAGGAGGCAGGCAGATGGACGCAGATAAAAAGAAAGCCTTAGACATGGCGATGCACCAGATTGAAAAGGATTTTGGCAAGGGCAGCATTATGATGCTGGGCGAAGCAAGTGCTAAAATGAATATAGAGGTTATCCCTACAGGCGCTTTATCCCTGGATATTGCTCTTGGTGTCGGCGGTATTCCGCGCGGACGTGTTATTGAGATTTACGGTCCCGAATCTTCCGGTAAAACTACCGTTGCTTTGCATATGATTGCCGAAGCTCAGAAGATGGGCGGCTATGCGGCATTTATCGATGCGGAGCATGCACTGGATCCGGAATATGCCCGTCATCTGGGTGTAGATATTGACGATCTGCTGATTTCTCAGCCGGATAACGGCGAACAGGCTTTGGAAATTGCTGACGCACTGGTACGCAGCGGCGCTATTGATATTATCGTTATCGACTCCGTTGCAGCTTTGGTTCCGCGTGCCGAAATCGAAGGCGAAATGGGTGATTCCCACGTAGGCCTGCAGGCACGTCTGATGAGCCAGGCTCTGCGTAAGCTGACAGGTCTGATTTCCAAATCCAAATGTGCTACTATTTTCATCAACCAGATCCGTGAAAAGGTCGGCGTTATGTTCGGTAATCCGGAAACTACAACCGGTGGCCGTGCACTGAAATTCTACTCTACCGTCCGTATGGATGTACGTCGTATCGACACGCTGAAAAACGGCAACGATGTTATCGGCAGCCGTACCCGTGTTAAGGTTGTCAAGAACAAGGTAGCACCTCCGTTCAGACAGGCTGAGTTCGATATTATGTATGGCAAGGGCATTTCTCATGAGGGCTGCCTTGTTGATCTGGGCGCAGACCTTGATATTATCAACAAGAGCGGTGCCTGGTATTCCTACGGTGATATCCGTTTAGGTCAGGGTAAAGAAAAGGTTAAAGACTTTTTGCGTGAAAATCCGGAAATTGCCCAAGAAATCGAAGCTAAAATCCGCGCAGTGACGATTGCCAAGAGCGATAATAAGGAAGCAGCTGAGGAGTCGTTGCAGGATGTGGAGTCGATCTTTAAGGAATAAGAAAAAGGAAGAAGGCTTTACCGGCGCGCAGCAGGTTTATGACTGCGCGCTGGATTTATTGTCTTACCGTGATTACAGCCATAAGGATATGCTGGAGCGCTTGCAGCGCAAGGGTGCAACTAAGGCGCAGGCGCTGGAGGCGGTGGCTAAGCTGGAGGATTACGGCCTGCTGAACGAGGAGCGTTACGCCCAAAGGGTGTACGAGGCCTGGCTGGCCAAACGCTATTACGGCAGACAGCATCTGCAGCTGGAGCTGAGCAAGCGCGGCATACGCCCGGACGTGGCTGCGGAAATTATGGAACGCTTTACGCCTGACATTGAAGAGCAGCAGGCGGAGAACGCGGCACAGCTTTTCGTGCAGCGCAATCAGCGCAAGCTAACAGCAGAAACTGACAAAAAAAATATATATGCGGCTGCGGGACGCTTTATGGCGGCCCGTGGCTTTTCATCAAGATATGTGCACATTATATTGGGTAAATTGCATTTTTCAGACAATATATAGCGGTTAAACTTGACAATTTTGTTAAATATACACTATAATGTAGTTATCCAATCGTGTTAATATTTACGATTTTCACGAGGCGACGCGTAAAGCGGTTGCCTTATTTTTTGCCCTATTTCAGAATAGATAATACATATTTTATTATAGATTCAACGGAATAAGGACATCTATAGCAGACGCAAACAGGCGCCTGCTGTTACTATGCAAAAAAATCTTGGAAAAATCTACATTTAGGAGGTGAGGACGATTTTAGAAATTATCGGTACAGCTGTTGTAGTTGGTCTGGCCGGCGGTGCAGTAGGTTATCTGGTTCGCAAAAATGTTGCTGAAGGTAAAATTGCTACTGCAGAAGAGCAGGCTATCCGTATTGTACAGGATGCGGAGCAGACCGGCGAAGCAAAACGCAAAGAAATCATGATGGAGGCTAAAGAAGAAATCCATCGTCTGCGTTCCGAAATGGAGCGTGAAAATAAAGACAGACGTAACGACCTGCAGCGTCAGGAGCGTCGTCTGCTGCAAAAAGAAGAAAATCTGGACCGTAAAATCGAATCCTTCGAACGCAAAGAAGAAAAGCTGGCTTCCAAGGAACAGCGCCTGAACGCTGCTCAGGAGAAGGCTGAGGCAATGCTGGAAAAACGTCAGGTTGAACTGGAGCGTATTTCCGGACTGACCAGTGACGAAGCAAAGCAGGAGCTGCTGCAATCCCTCGAGGAAGAGGTTAAGCATGAATCTGCTATGATGGTTAAGGATCTGGAGCAACAGGCTAAGGATGAGGCTGACCGCAAGGCAAGAGAAATTATCTCCTTGGCAATTCAGCGTTGTGCAGCAGACCATGTAGCGGAAACCACCGTTTCCGTAGTAGGCCTGCCTAACGATGAAATGAAGGGCCGCATTATCGGTCGTGAAGGCCGTAACATCCGTACTCTGGAAACCCTTACCGGCATCGATCTGATTATCGATGATACTCCGGAGGCTGTTATTATTTCCGGTTTCGATCCGGTACGCCGCGAGGTTGCCCGTATCGCCCTGGAAAAATTGATTAATGACGGCCGTATTCATCCGTCCCGCATTGAGGAAATGGTTGAAAAGGCACAAAAAGAGGTTGAGCAGAAAATTAAGGAAGCCGGCGAACAGGCTACCTTTGCTGTCGGTGTGCATGGCCTGCATCCCGAACTGATTAAGCTGCTGGGCCGCCTGAAATATCGTACCAGCTATGGTCAGAACGTCCTGAACCATTCTGTTGAGGTTGCCAACCTTGCAGGTGTAATGGCTTCTGAGCTTGGTGTTGACGTTGTTCTGGCTAAGCGTGCCGGCCTGCTGCATGATATCGGCAAGGCTATTGACCATGAAATGGAAGGCTCTCACGTTGAAATCGGCGGCGAAATTGCCAAGAAGTTCCGTGAGTCCGACCTGATTGTCAATGCTATTCTGGCGCATCATGGTGACTGCGAGCCTAAGAGTGTTGAAGCTGTTCTGGTATCTGCCGCTGACGCAGTATCTGCTGCCCGCCCGGGTGCAAGACGCGAAACTCTGGAAAGCTACCTGAAGCGCTTAACTCGATTGGAAGAAATTTCTGAGTCCTTTGAGGGCGTTGAAAAATGCTATGCCGTACAGGCTGGCCGCGAAATCCGCATTATGGTTAAGCCGGATGTTATCGATGATGCTTCCGCTGTGCTTCTGGCACGCGATATCTCCAAGAAGATTGAAGCTGAAATGGAATATCCCGGTCAGATCAAGGTTGTTATCATCCGCGAAACCCGTGCTGTTGATTACGCAAAATAACGAAATTCCTGAAAGAGCTGCTTAGGCAGCTCTTTTTTTGCGCTCTGAAATATGCAGCTTTAAAAGGACTAGGAAAGGTTGAGTAAATAAGCTATGAGTATTTAGTAGAGTAAATTTCGTCATTTAACAATAAGATACTTTCGGAATATCTTGCGAAAGTATGCTACACAAGTGAGATAAAAAGTGTTATAATGTAGTTAATTCGATTATTGGGAGATGATAACGTGGCTGTATCTTATAGTAGGCTTTGGAAGGTGTTGGTAGATAAAAAGATGAGTAAAGCAGACCTTAGAAAGGCTGCTAATATTTCTCCAAATACAATGACAAAGCTAAGAAGAGATGAGTATGTTGCAATGGAAGTTTTGACTAGAATATGTTTGGTATTAAATGTTGATTTTGGAGACATTGTACATTTTATAAAAGAATAATATTTTCAAATTTATAAAACATACTATTTTGATTTGGAGGTAAAAAATGGATAATCAAAAATTGGAAATATTGTGTGAAATTATTAAATTTCAACGTTCAGTATTACCGTTGTTCAGCGAAATATCAATGGCATCTCCTGCTAAATCGAGAAAAGTACAAATTGCTTTTGAACGATTAAATAAGAAAGTTTGTACCGTTTTACAGGATGAGCTTAATGTTGAATTGTTGGATTTCACTGGTTCACAATATGAAGAAGGTCTTCCAATAGAACCTATGAACATAGAGGATTTCGAAGGCGTTGATGACCTTGTTATAGTTAATATGATTGAACCTGTTGTAAAAGAAAAAGGGACATCTAATATTTTAAGAAATGGTAAGGTTATACTTGCTGAATCAAAATGATAAATTTAGGGGGCATATATCATGACTTATTATATCGGTATTGATTTAGGTACTACTAATAGTGCTATTTCTACATTTGATGGAGAAAATGTAAGAGTATGGAAGACCAAAGAACAATCAGATGTTACTCCATCTTGCATTTTTATTGATAAAAAAGGTAAAAAGTTCTATGGAGCGAAAGCTTACAAAGGAGGGCAACGTTATGAAGATCGTGTAGCTAGACAGTTTAAACGTTTCATGGGAACAAGTACTAAAATTGAATATGCTGATGTATCTATGACTCCGGAAGAATGTAGTGCAGAAATACTTAGAGCTTTAACTCAGTGCCTAGATGAAGAAATTATAAATTCCGATGACAAGGCAACAATTATTACTGTTCCTGCAGCGTTTGACCAGATGCAGAATGAGGCAACTAAGCAAGCTGCAAAATTAGCTAACATTGGCAAAGTAGCAGTTATGCAGGAACCAGTAGCTGCGATTATGAGCGTAATGAAAAATCGTAAAAATACTAATGGCACATTTTTAATTTTCGATATGGGTGGAGGCACATTGGATGTTGCTATTGCCAATTGTGTTAATAGTAAGGTTGATGTTATAGCACATGGTGGTGTTGCTATGTGTGGTGGTGCAGATATAGATACTTTAATTGTTGATAATTGTGTTATTCCATGGCTTATCAATGAAAGTGATTATGAATTGCCTGAAAGGTTAAGAGGTAATAAAAAATATGAAAAGATGCTTGCTCGTGCGAGATATAAAGCAGAAGAAGCCAAGATTGAACTTTCGTCTGATTCAGAATCTACTATTTATGGCTCATTAGGATCAGATATAACTGATGAGAATGGTGAAGAAATAGAGTTAGATATTCCTATAACAAGAGAAATATTAGATCCTCTAATTGATGATATATTGCAAGAAGCCATTGAATGTGCTAGAGATACTATAAAAAAATCTGGTATACCAGCTTCCGATTTTGATCGTATAGTATTTATTGGTGGTCCTACTAATTATAAACCATTGCGTGATAAAGTTACTAGAGAGCTAGGTATACGTTCTGAAGGGCTAGAAGTTAATCCTATGACTGCTGTATCTGAGGGTGCTGCTATTTATGCTGAAACGATTGATTGGAATAGTGTTGAGCATGAAAGAAAAGAATCTCGCGGTATGATTTCTTCTGCTACAGAATTAGGTTTAAAATTTAAATTCGAAGCTAGAACTACTAAAAATAAAGCAAGATTTGCTATTATGTTGAAGTCTGATGCGCCTGACTATACTTTGCAAATTAAGTCTGTTGATAGCGGTTGGGATTCTGGTATTGTAGATTTGGAAAATGGTCAAATGGTTGCATTGCCATTATCTAAAATGGGTGATAATACTTTTGAAATTTATGTATTTGATTCTAGAGGAAGAAAAATCAATCTTGAAGAAAATACAGTTGTTATCACTAGAACAATGGCTTCCGTTGGCTCAATTTTAGCTTCTCATACATTGAGTGTTGAAGTAAGAGAAAGCAGTTTAAATGATACCATTAGTGGAGATCCTCTTGTAAAGCAAGGTGAAAAACTACCTATAAAAGCAGTAAAGAGATTCAAAGCAGCAGAAAAAATTAAGGCTGGTTCTGAGGACAGCCTTGTATTCAAAGTATGGGAGGGTGAATTAACTAATGTAAGTGACAATAAATTTGTCGGTTGCATGAAAATTACTGGGGAAGACCTCGAGGATTATGGTAATGTTAGAGTTGGCGATGATATTGAATTCGAATATACTATTAATGAAGCAGGACATTTAGAAGTGAATTTAAGCATTGAACGTCTAGGTTTATCTATAACAAGCGGAAAAAATTTCTTCTCTACTGAAGACGCTAAAGTTAATATGAGTGATGAGGATACCATTAGAAATATTGAAGCAGATGGTGAACGCATATTAGATCGCGTTGATGACTTTAAAGACATTGCCGATGATGATAGGCTCGAACAAGTTAAGAAGATTGGTATTGAGGCTTCTGAATTAGGTGAACGTGCAGTAGTTGATCCAGAGAAAGTAAAGAAAAATTCTGATAATCTTCTAAAGGCAAAAATGTTACTTGACCAAATTAGAAATGATTATCTTGTGGCTATGCGTGAAAAAGAGCTAAAAGATAAACGTGATTATTATAAAGAGATGGTTGAAGATTATGCATCTGATGTAGAAAAAGAAGAAATAGAAAATATGTTTAATAACTGCGAGAAGTTGATGCCTAGGAAAGATAAAGCATTTGAAGGTACATTAAGTGAGATAAACAGTAAATGTATACACATTTTATTTAATAATTGCATTGAATATGTTGTTGCGTTATTCAAACATTTCCGGTCTTGCTCATATGAATTTACGGATAAAACTCAATTTAATCAGTTAGTGGATGATGGGTTGACTGCAATTGCCAATGATGAACCTGCAAAATTAAGGAGGGTTGTCGTAAATATGATTGGCATTATGCGTAGAGATTCTTCTAGTATTGGTGATATTGGAGCTATGGCAAATATTATGAAAGGATAAGTTGAAATGAAACCAGAGTACAGTAGAGGTAGTAAAATTCTTAATGATACTAAGGTCATCGAGTTAATACATAATGCAGAGAATTATTGTATCTATAAAGTAGAGGGAATAAGCTATGCAGTTTATATTAGTGAAGAATTATATGATACATGGAAAAAACTTGATGAAGATGTAGCTGATTTTTGTAATAGCAGGATCATAAAATACGAAAAAGGCTACCTCTATGTCTCTGCTCCAGGATATAAATTATATACACCGATTTATGGCCCTTACCCTGAGGAGAAAGAAGAAGCAATGGACTTTGCAAGAGCATTGAAAGTCTTTTGCTATAAGTACCCTAGAAGCATTTATCCTAATTTACTTTACGATGAGAAATTGGATCTTATGCTCCCTTTATATACAAAAGACGAGACAGCTGAATCAGTTTCGGAAATCTTGGGAAAATGGTTATCAGATGGTATTCCTGTTGACGTAATTAATACTAAAAAGGTTCAAGTGTTATGCCAGTGGCTTGACAAAGAAGATATAGAAGAGATTATTTTGGCAGCAGGTATAAAATTTGATAAGAACAACACTAGTTCACAAGAAAAAATTGTAGAGAATTTCAAAACAGAACAAGTTAATTCAGTAAATTACGATGAGGAGTTTCAACTACAAGGTAGAGAAGAACTTACAAAGTTCTTTAATGAACAAATAATAGATTATCTTCGTAACAAAGAAGATTATAATCGCATGGGAATATCTAGTTTACCAGCAACTTTGCTTTATGGAAGGCCAGGTAGTGGTAAGACTTATGCAGTTCAGCAATTAGCAACTTATTTAAAATTGCCATGCTTTGAAATTAATTCTAGTTCAGTTGCCAGTCCATATATTCATGATACAAGTAAAAAGATTTCTGAGGTGTTTTCTAAAGCCATAGAGGCAGCTCCGTCTATACTTATAATTGATGAAATGGAGGCGTACTTAACATCAAGAAGTGCGGATAGCCAGAGCCATAGGGTAGAAGAAGTAGATGAATTTTTAAGAAATATTCCTAAAGCTATAGAGTCACAAGTTATTATTTTTGCTATGACTAATCATATTGATATGATTGACGAAGCTGTATTAAGAAAGGGCAGATTTGACCAAATTATTGAAGTAGGAATGCCGACCAAAGAAGAGGTTTTATCTGTATTGACAAATTCTTTAAATAAATTACCGTGCGAAGATAATATCAATTTAGATAAATATGCTGAAATATTAAAAGGACGACCTATGTCAGATGTGGCTTTTGTTATTCGCGAAGCTAGTAGGACAGCGGTAAGAAACAAGTGTAAAGTTATTAAAGATGAATATATAGATGCTATTGTAAAAGAGTTAAATTCTAAGAAAAAAGATAAGCAGGAACGGAGAAAAATAGGTTTTTAGCTTAAGGAGACTTTGTAAAATGAGAATTAGTGATAATCCATTCTATCTTTTAGATGTCAAAACTACTGAAGATGTTGATACTATAGACGATAAGGCAGAAGATAAGGCTTTTATGGATGAAGATAATGCACGTACGTATGAAAATGCCAGAACTGTTCTTACGTCACCTAATAGACGCTTGGATGCAGAGATAAGATGGTTTTATAATGATTGTTCTAAAATCTTAAAGTCAATTAAGCAGCATAAGCCCATAAATGTTTCAGGACTATCTTTTAGAGAGAAATTTATCTATTATCTAGATAAATTATATGATATTGATAGGGATTATTTTGACAATACTTATGATTACGATGGTGCAATTGCTTCTGTAGTAAGCATTATAAAAGTTATTGATAATAGTTATAGATGGATGTTAGATGAAGATGAAATTGATTTTTTGTTATCTAACATAGATGATGCTAGGGAGTCTGCAGGTATTTCTTTGGTGAATGATTCTTATTTTGTTAAAGAATCTTTGTTAAAACTACTAGAAGATTCAAGAGAAGCATTAACCTATTTTATGAATAATAATGACTTTAGAGATATTGCTAAAATAGTAAATACAATTGCTGAAGAAAAAATAAGATTTAATATTGGTGCCAAAAATAAAAAATACAGTGATGTAATTGAGCAAATGATAATAATTTATTCTGATGGTATTATAAAAAATGAATTAACTTCATTTCAGAGTAAAATATTCAATTTAATAGAAGAAGCTAAAAATTATGATTCGGAAAGTGATTTAAAAGAACTTAGTGATATGGTTAGAGTTTTTGATTATTATGCTCAACCAATACAGTTGTTTTTACAAGACACTGGCAATTCTGAAAAGCAGAGTGAAAGTAATGAAATCGCCAATGGATTAAGAAACTTAGCTTTATATTATTCAAATGAAAAGGGATTGTCCAATCTCTCGAAGATAATTAATGAGCTTATTATCGAAGTGTTTCCTGAGTTACCTAACGTATTAGCATTAGCACAGAACGATAGAGAGCATATTGATGAGATAATATCATTTTCTAAAGTAAAAGATGCTGTTAAATTAGTTGTAGAAGATTTAGACGATAACATTGTTCTAGAGCAGAATTCTGTTGCTAAAAATCAGAACTACATACTGACTAATAGCTGCCGTTGGTTACAGATATTGGACAACACGGTAAATACTATTAATGTATCTGTGGGTGAAGATAAAGAGGATAAGTATTACCTTATTGCTATTGCTTATTTAAAGCTCTCGTCTGCGTGTACGTGGGCAAATTTTTGGCAATGGGCACTGGATTATTGCTTAAAGGGTAAAAAATATGCGACTTTGGCAAATGACCAGAAGCTTATTGACCAGTTTTTAGAGAACGAAAAATCATACAGGGATAATCTTCAAATAGAAGTACAAGAGGAAACAGAAAAAGAAGCGGAGAGAAAAGCGATGAATTATTGTGCTTCTTGGGGATGGAACAATGAACAATCAATTTATATAAATGCAGACGCAATTAGATATAAAAATGGAGATACTGACTATTCTATTGATTTTAATGATATAGAGCATGTTTTGATGGGCAGTAAAATAGTTGAACGAATAATTGGCGATAATTATATTCAGTATATTTTAATTATGTATACTGATAAGCAATGTCAATATGGAATGACATTAAATATTGATAAGAATTCTGAGGTGTTTAATGAAATATTAAAAAGAGTATGGAAATCTGTAGGTGATAAACTAATGAATAATATGCTTGCTCGTCTGGCAAGTGGAGAAAACATACAGTTTGGAAATATGCATATAAATGATAGTGGTGTATGGATCAATACTTCTTATGGGCAGCATTTATATTATTGGAGAGAATTAGTTGTGAATATGTATCAAGGTGATATCATTGTATACAAAAAATGGGATAAAACAGAATTAGATAGAGTAGATCTTGCGAATGTAGTTGATGGTCGTATATTATATATTATTATGCAAATAGCTACGGAAAAACAATTAAATAAAATTAGCAATGAAATATGATATTTTATGAGGTGATTGTGTATGAGGTTGAAAGATAATCCGTTTAATATTTTAGGAGTAAGTCCGGATGATGATATTTCCACAATAGCAGAAGCAGCAGAAGATAAGTCATTTATGGACGATGAAAATGCGGCTCAATATGATGCTGCACGACTTATGTTAACTTCTCCTCAAAAAAGATTTGAAGCAGAAATTTGTTGGTTCTATGAAGCTAAGAATATTAAAGAGTTTATGTCCGTATCTGTGGATACAGCAGAAAGTGATTACAGTTACAGGGAAGCCGGACTATATTTTTGTGAGAAATTATATGGAAAGCATAACAATGAAGAGTACGCCTATTATATTGAACAAATAGACTCTCAGTTTGGGGAATGCGATTATGTTGAAGATGATGTTTTTAATGCAGCACGTTCTAAAGCAGGTATTCCACCTATTGCTTATGATGAAGAGAATGCTTTAGAAAAACAACAGGCTATTCTTATTGAGCAAGCTAAAAAGGCTTTTAGCTTTATGATTGATAAAGTTAGTAAATATGACTTAGTTATTATAGCTAATCTCGTTGCTGCAAATACCATAGGAGAGAAAATAAATGGAAATGGTAGTTACTATGATGCTGTAGAAAAATTTATCGAGATGTACACTGTAGCAATTAAAGAACATTTGGATTCAAGTGCTGAATTAGCGAAAAAACACATTGATTGGGCTAAAGAAGCAAACGATGAAACTGAATTACAGGAAATGATTGAAAAGGTAGAAGAATTCGACTATATTGCTCAACCAATACAGCTTTATCTATAAGATACTGGAAATTCAGATAAACAAGAGGAAAGTGTCTGTATAGCATATATGCTTAGGGATTTAGCTTTGTATTTTCATAATGAAATGGGAAAAACCGAACTGAGTATTGTTGTCATAGATCTTTTGAAAGAGAAATTTTCTGAGATTCCTGCTATACGAGAAATAGCTATCAACGACAAGAAAACATTAGCTAATTTAACAGAAAGCAAATATGTTAGAGAAAGAGTTGAACCTATACTTAAAGCATTAGATCAAAATATAGTTGATGAAGTTAAAAACATAGATAGCAATTCTCGATACATAGATAGAAATATTAATGCATGGAATTCAACTTTGAGTGAAGTGGCTGATGTAGTTGAGAAACATGGCTATAGTAAAGAAGGATGTGAAATATTAGCCTTAGCCTACATTATGCTTGCTGAATCTTATGCATGGGCTGCTAAGTTTAAAATTGCTGTTCAGTATTTGAATAAGGCAAGGCAGTGGGCTCAAAAGGTTGATAGCCAAGAATTGCTTAATAGAATTAATAATGACCAGAGAGAATTTAGAGACTTATTTAAGTATGATCGTTCTAATAACTCTTCTGACCCACAGAGTAATTCTTCCGATGGTGAAGAATCGGGATGTTTTTCATTACTCTTTTGTGTGGGGGGAGGATTGGTAATAGCTGGTCCTTTGGGTGCATTGGCAGGATTTGGACTCTGGTATTTTATCAATAAAAAGTAAGATTGTTAGAGTTTTCAAGAATAATTTAAACTTCCAACTTATTGGATTGAAGAGAAAGAAGGCCAGTTATCTTTGAGAGGGTTGTTTAATATTAAATAAAGAAATTGCAATCTACTTCTCAAAGACAGAATACAATGTCTTTGAGAAGTAGATTACAAATTTTGGTATAACTGAACGTCTATATTATAGCTATTGTGGAAGTGGCGTAGTCACTTTTTTTGCGTCTTAGCAGGATTATAGGAATTGCTGTCGAATATATATACTTGGAATTTTTTTGACAGGTGCGCCGGTTGAGGCCGGTGCTGAAAAGGGAATGCCGGTGAGAATCCGGAGCAGTCCCGCTACTGTAAGCGGAGCCCAGGCAATTATGTCACTGACGCAAGTTGGGAAGGCGCTGAGGGCGATGAAGCTAAGCCAGGAGACCTGCCTGTTACGAAGCTTGGAGCCTACGGGAGATAGGCTGGCTTTGGTATGCGTAAATATAGAATTTGGCTGCAATTTGCATGTGATGAATCTCCCGCAAGGGAGCTTTTTTCATTTAGACATAATTTGAAGAGCTTGCGGCCTATAAAAACGAAGGGAGGTTAAAATATGCCTGGTAAAATCATTATGGTTACCGGTGGAGCCCGCAGCGGCAAAAGCGAATTTGCAGAACGCTATGTATTGCATTATTCTCCCAAATGCGATTACGTTGCTACGGCAGAAATCTTAGATGAGGAAATGGCGGAGCGTGTACGTCTGCACCGTCAGCGTCGTGATGCGCGTTGGATTAATCACGAAGCGCCTTATCATGCCGAGCGCACGCTTGAAGCACTGTCACCGGAAACAGGAGCGGTTCTGTTTGACTGCCTGACTGTTTATATGTGTAACCTGCTTTATGGCAAGGATGCGCCGGAGGGTGAATTCCTGGAGCGCTGTCAGGTAGTATTTGATGAAATTGACAAGGTGCTGGCAGCAGCACGTAATTGCGGCAAAATCGTTGTCTTTGTTACGAACGAGGTGGGCAGCGGTATTGTGCCGGATAATCAGATGGCGCGTGAATACCGTGACCTTGCCGGCTGGGTTAACCAGCGTGTGGCAAAGGAGGCTGACCACGTTTATTATTGTGTAGCTGGTCAGGCCGTTGACGTAAAAAAATTGGCTTTTAAATTTGAGGATGAAGGAGAATAACGACTGATATGGAGAAAATCATAATACCTGCTCTGAATGAAGAACGTATGCAAGAAGTGCGGGCAGGCTACGCTAAGATAGACAAGCCGGCAGCTAATCTGGGCAAGCTGGAGGATATGGTTGTAGGTCTTGCCGGTATGCTAGGCAAGGATTTACCGGATAAATTAAAGACGGCGATGGTTCTGATGTGCGGTGACCACGGTATTGCCAAATACGGTGTCAGCGCTTATCCGCAGGAGGTTACGCGCCAGATGATTAACGGTTATATGCGCGGTACTGCCGGAGCCACCGTGCTGGCACGTCATGCGCACGCCGATGTTTTCGTCTGCGATGTAGGCACTGCCTTTGATTTGAGCGATTTGCCAAAGGTATATCAAAAAAAGGTGGCTTGGGGAACCGAAGACTTCACCCAAGGTCCCGCTATGACTCGTGAGCAGGCCGAAAAGGCTATTGCCGTTGGAATCGAAATGGCTGATATGTGCATCGACCAGGGCTATAATATGCTTTATACCGGTGAAATGGGTATCGGCAATACAACATCTACCTCCGCTATTGCCAGCGCCTTTCTGGGACTGGACCCGCAGCTGACTGTCGGCCGCGGCAGCGGTATTAATGACGAACGCATGAAGATTAAGCGTCAGGTTGTTATTGACGGCTTGGCAAAAAATATGCCTAAGCAGGGTGACGCGATGGACATTCTCTGTAAGGTAGGTGGCTATGACCACGCAGGTCTGGCCGGTGTGATTATCGGTGCGGCCCGCCGCCGTGTGCCGACGATGGTTGACGGTGTCAATGCCACGGCTGCAGCACTGCTGGCCTACGGACTCTATCCGCAGTGCCGCGATTATATGCTCTGCTCGCATCTGAGCAGCGATATTTCTCACAAGAAAATGCTGGAGCTGATGCAGCTTTCGCCGATTGTTGATGCCGGTATGCGCCTGGGCGAGGGCACCGGTGCTTCCTTGGCTATTGTTGTGCTGCAGGCAGCGATGGATGTGTATAATCATTTAAGCAGGTGATGTGATGCGTGATTTTGTAACTTGTCTGGAATTTTTGACCAGAATCCGCTTTTCCAACCGCACGGACTGGCATGATGACGATTTCAGCCGCAGTGTGCCGTACTTCCCTTTGGTCGGCCTGGTAATGGGCGTTTTTATGGGTGCGGTAAATTACGGCCTGTATTATCTGCACACACCTGATTTAATGCGTGCGGTGATGCTGGTGCTGGCGGAGCTGATTATTATCGGTGCGCTGATGTATGACGGCTTTATGGATACCTCCGACGGTGTTTTCAGCGCCCGTGATCGTGAGCGTATGCTGGAAATCATGAAGGACAGCCACGTAGGCTCCAACGCCGTTATTGCGCTTGTCTGCCTCGTGCTGCTGAAGGTTGCTGCCTATACCACGCTGTCGCCGGTAAAATTATCTTTTGCTCTGGTTGCCGTTTTCGTAGCAACGCGCACCTTTATGGTTACCTACATCGTTAACTACAAGTATGCACGCAAAACCGGTATCGGTCATATGTTTAAGGCTTATGCCAAGCCGATGTATACCTATATTGCCTTTGCTCTTTGCCTGGCGCTTGTTGCAGCCTGCGGTCTGCCGTATCTGTATACAGCAATAGCGGCCTTCGTTATCTGCCAGGGCATTGCGCATTTCCTCAGCGGTCAGCTGGGCGGCCTTACCGGTGATACCTACGGCTTTTTGACGGAATGCGGCGTTGTGGTTTACCTGATGCTCGCAACCTATATAATCTGATAATATTTCCCCAAGCAATGCTTTGCTGAATTCTAAAAGAGACAGAAAGGAAAAATGCTATGCATATAGAAGAAATAATCCAAAAGATTGTGCCTGCGGACAGAGGCTGCATGAAGCTGGCGCAGACACGCTTTGATAATCTGATCAAGCCGGTAGGAAGTCTGGCCAAGCTGGAAGAAATGACCTCGCGATATTGCGGTATCAAGGGCATTTACGAAAAAGAGGATTTAGATTATCCTAAACGCGATTTGCTGGTGTGGTGCGGTATTGAAGAGGCTCCCCAGGCCGAAAAAATTATGCACGCCAAATGGCCGGTGAATGTGCTTGCTGCAGAAACCGGTGCGAAGGCCGTGGCTTTGCTCGTAACCTCGGAGGAGGAGGCTGACGCTCTGGAGGAGGGCGCTGCTTTGGTGCAGGAGCTGGTACATGAGAAGGGATTGGAGCTGTTGGGATTCGGCTGTCTTTCTAATCCTGATAATGAGATGGTGCGCACCGCTATGGCCGGCGCTCTGCTGCAGGCTGCAGCAATGAAGGTGCCCGTAATGCTGGACGGCGTTGCTGTCTGCAAGGCTGCCAAAAAGGCGGCTGATATGGCACCTGCCGTGCTGGATTACTGCTTTGCTGGTCACGTTTCCGCAGAGCCGGGAGCGGAAGAATGCCTGCAGGAGCTGGGGCTTACGGCACCGCTGCGCCTGAATATTCCCGACGGCGCCGGTGAGGGCGCTGCTGTCTGCTTTACGCTGTTTAACGCCGGCATTAAGGCCTACAAGGAAATGGAAACCTTTGAGGAAGCAGGCGTACATGCCGAGATGAAGGAATTTTCCCTGGCAGAGCAATCTAAAAAAGGAGCGAAGGCTTAATGGGTAAAATATATTTAATCCGTCACGGTGAAACGGACAGCAACAAAGGACACCGCTTTCAGGGACGCATCAATATGCCGCTGAACGCCAAAGGTCTGGAGCAGTCCGAGAAGCTGGCTGCCTATATGCAGCATTTGCCGGTTGATAAAATTTACTGCAGCTCAATGCTGCGTGCCTGCATGACGGCAGCACCATTGGCTATGAGTAAGAATATGTCCTATCAGCCGCTGGATTTGCTGCAGGAGGTAAGCTTCGGTGCCTGGGAGGGAATGGAGTATGCGGAAATCAGCCGCCGCTGGCCTAAGGAGATGGATGATTTCCTGACGCGTCCTGGCGAATGGATTCCGCCGCAGGGCGAAAGCTTTCATGATGTAGCGCGTCGCTGTCAGGCGGCTTTTGACTATATCTTCGAGCGTGAAGGCCACGAGAAAAATATTGCCATCATCTCACACGGCGGTATTATCCGCGTGCAGCTGTGCCTGCTTTTGGGCATCCCGCTGAATAATCTGTGGAAGCTGAGTGTGCATAATGTTTCTGTCAGCACGCTGAATGACTGGCAGGGCAATATCATTGCCGAAACCATTAATGATGCTCACTTTGCCAGAGAGCAGGGAAAATCTGTAAACTGGCTGCATAAATAAAAATTAAAGCTTGAAAACCGCGCAGACGTAAAAAGCTGTCGCGGTTTTTCTATAAAGCGGCGAAAAAAGACGGTCATAGTTTTTGATGTAAACTTACCGGTGCTGCACCATTAATTTTACACGCAAGCTTTTCCCGTGAGCACTGTTAATAAGCGGATTTTGGGATATGTTGAGAAATGAAAAGTTTCTTATTAAAGAATTTACGCATTTTTGATAAACTAAGATTGACTTTTGCAGGCGCTTACTATATACTGTAAGTGGTGTATCTCAGTGGTCCGTTTAAGTTCCTAACTTCTTCTATCATAGATGACATGGGGAAGCCAAGGTAAACATCTTAATGCGTTCTTTGGGGTATGTTCTATCTATGATTAGGAGTGATTAAACAATGAAAGAAGACAAGACTTTAACCTGCTGCGAGTGCGGCAACGAATTCGTATTCACCGCTTCCGAGCAAGAGTTCTACGAAGAAAAAGGCTTCACTAACGAACCGCGCCGTTGCCCGGCTTGCCGTCAAGCACGCAAACAACGCATGGGCGTACAAAACGACCGTCCGCAACGCGAAATGTTCCCCGCAGTTTGCGCTGAATGCGGTAAAGAGACCATGGTACCGTTCAAACCCAGCGATCGTCCGGTTTACTGCCGCGAATGCTTCAACGCACGTAAACACTAATTAGACGCTTGAAGTAACAAATTCAGGTACAGCTTAGGCTGTACCTGTTTTTTATTAGCTGATCATAGAAAAAACGAAAGTTATTTTACATAAAATTGCTTATGTGCTATACTTTTTACAAATAAACTTTTCGAAGCAAGGGAGCTTTATGGCACGTATTATAGACAGTGACTTTCTGCACAGGGCGCTGCTGCATTTTTATGGCTACAGCAGCTTCCGCACAGGGCAGGAAGAAATTATAAGTGAAATATTACATGGACAGCCTGTGCTGGCAGTGCTGCCTACGGGTGCAGGCAAGAGTATCTGCTTTCAGTTGCCTTCGCTGCTGCTGAAGGGCGTGACGCTGGTTATCTCACCGCTGATATCGCTGATGAAGGACCAGGCGGAGGCGCTGACGGCCCGCGGTATTCCGGCAGCTTATCTGGACAGCAGCATGAGCAGCAATGAGTACGGCAGGGTGCTGCATGCAGCCCTCAACAAACAGTGCAAGTTTTTATATGTGGCGCCGGAGCGCTTGGTCAACCAGCAGTTTATTGATTTTGCCCGCCAGGCCTATATTACGATGGTAGCGGTAGATGAGGCGCACTGTGTATCGCAATGGGGACACAGCTTCCGCAAGGAGTATTATAATATTCCTGATTTTATTCAGGCCCTGCCCGCAAAGCCGCTGGTGGCAGCCTTTACTGCGACGGCTACGCCGGATGTGCGCCGTGATATTATCAAGCGTTTGGGCATTCCGGAGGCCAAAATTGTGGTGACGGGCTTTGACAGGCCTAACCTGCATTTTGCCGTGCAGCGCACGCAGGATAAGGAGCGCTCGCTGCTGGAGTTTATGCGTAAGCATAAAAAGGATTGCGGCGTAGTTTACTGTGCTACGCGCAATAAGGTGGAAAGCGTTACGCAGCTTTTGCGGCGCCAGGGCTTCAGTGCCTTGCGCTATCATGCGGGCCTTACGCCGGAGGAACGGCGCGAAAACCAGAATGCCTTCGTCGGCGGCAGCGTGCCGCTGATTGTGGCAACAAATGCCTTCGGTATGGGTATCGATAAGCCGGATGTACGCTTTGTGGTGCATTATAATATGCCCAAGGATATCGAAAGCTATTATCAGGAGGCAGGACGCGCAGGGCGTGACGGCCTGCCTGCGGAGTGTCTGCTGCTTTACGATAAGGCGGATATTGCGGTTAATACCTATCTTATCGGTCATGACCAGCCAAATCTGACCTGGAAGGAGCACGAGCTGCAGATGCTGAGCAAAATGACCAATTATTGCAATACGTCCATGTGCCTGCGCAAGGTGCTGCTGGAATATTTCGGAGAAAAAACAACGTCGCAGTGCAACAATTGCGGCAACTGCGACGTGAATAAGAACGCTTCGTGGCGTAAGTTTTTGAAGTTTTAATTTTTAGTCGATATCAATAGTATTGCCCGGTTTTACAATGAGCACCTTGCTGTCTGTTTCGTCCTCAACAGCTACCTTGAAGGCTTCCACATCCTGAGCGATGGGCGGCCAGGTGTTGTAATGTACGGGAATAACGTATTTTGCCTGCAGCAGCTTGCATGCGATAAGTGCATCATTGGGGTCCATGGTGAAGTTGCCACCGATAGGAAGCACTGCATAGTCAAAGGCATCGAGCTTAGGCAGCAGCTGCATATCGCTGAAGAGTGCGGTATCACCGGCAAAGTACAGCTTAGTGCCGTAGAAATCAATAACGATGCCACAGGCATGTCCGCCGGGAACGCCGCTGCCGTGGAAGGCCAGTGTCAGGCGTACCTTGCCGAAGGGAAACTTAAAGGTGCCGCCAAGATGCATAGCGTGTGCTTTGCAGCCGGCATCCTGCGCCAGACCGCAGATTTCGGCAGTGGAGATGATAGTAGCGTCACAATTTTTGGCGATTTCAAAGGCACTGCCCAAATGGTCGAAGTGACCGTGGCTGACGAAAATATAATCAACCATGATGTCTTTGGCGGTGAGTCCTTCCGGGTTATCGTCCAGATACGGGTCGAAGATGATAGCGGAATTGTTTTTTTCCAGCATAAAGCAGGCGTGGTTGATGAAATGGAATTTTGCGGACATAATTTTCCCTCCTTAATTTGACAAGCTGATTGCTACTTGATATTAAATAAGATAGCGCTTGACTGTTATCTTATAAATATTATAGCTTAAATCTACTTTTTTGTGAATTCCTCACTGCAGGGGTGGGAAAAACTTTACAATTTTGCCTTATGTGCGGTAAAATTGATAGCGTGATATATATAGGAGTAATGCGCTATGAACTATAAAAAAATTACTTTTGCATGTGTTCTGTTGGGCCTGTCGCTGTATGCCGGCGTGTGTGCGGCAACTGTGCGCGAGGTCGCTGATGAAGCACCGGCCTCCAAGCAGACGATTATCGCTGATAAAAAGGATAAGAAGCTGCTGAACAAAAAGCAGCGCGCTGTCCAAATAACTCAGGAAAAGGATAAAATTGTAGTATCTACCAAACCGGTGGCTAAACCGCCTGCCGGTACGATAAAGGTTCCTGCCGCTCCGCGTCCGTCGCTGCTGCAGGAGAAGGATGGCAAATTCTATTTTTCCGGTACTCAGCTGCCGGATGATTATCGTAATATCGCTATTTACGGTGAGGCGATTGCCAGCAAGGCGCAGGCTATTGCCTATATTTTGGCGGCTAACCCGGCTGTGAAGCTGGCCTGCCCGGTAGAGGAGCTGGTGGAGCTGTACTGGCAGGAGGCCAAGCGTGAAAACGTGCGCCCCGATCTTGCCCTGGCGCAATCCTTGGTTGAAACCGGTGCCTACCGCTATGGCGGTGATGTGCTGCATCATCAGAACAATTTCTGCGGGTTGGGTACTACCGGCGGCGGTGTGCGCGGTGCGTCCTTTGCTACGCCGCAGCTGGGCGTGCGTGCGCATATCCAGCATTTGCTGGCCTATACGCAGACGAAGCGCCCTTCAACCGATATTGTCGATCCGCGCTATGATCTAGCGCATAATATCCGCCTGGAGCGCGGTGTTGTCAACACCTGGTACGGTTTGAACGGTACTTGGGCGATGGGCTCGCTGTATTGCGAAAAGATTATGGCTACCTATCAGAAAATCCTGGCACAGCAGCCTGTTGAGCCGGAGATTAAGCCTGCACCGGCTGAACCGGTTAAGGAAAAGAATAAAAAGAAACGCAGTATGAAGCAGAGAGTTTCCGAAATACTGCAGGAGAAAAAATAAATTAATGACTGCGCAGCAGTCAGCTGAGGAGGCATTCAGTAAAATGCATATAGTTTTAGTTGAACCGGAAATTCCCGGCAATACCGGCAATATTGCACGTCTGTGCGCAGCAACAGGCTGTCACCTGCATCTGGTTCGTCCGCTTGGTTTTTCTGTAGAGGATAAATATTTGAAGCGTGCAGGTCTGGATTATTGGCATCTTGTTGATATCCATTATTATGACAGTGTTTACGAGGTGCTGGAAAAATATAAGGATAACCCCAAGTATTTCCTGACGACGAAAGCACACAGCTCTTATGCCGATGTGCAGTATGCTCAGGACAGCCTGCTGATTTTCGGCAAGGAAACTGCCGGTCTGCCGGAAACCTTGCTGCACGAATATCCCGAAAGCTGCATCCGTATTCCGATGATTGAGGATGCACGCTCTTTGAATTTGTCCAATTCCGTGGCGATTGTGGCTTATGAGGCGCTGCGCCAGAACGGCTTTGCTGATTTAACCCTTTATGGAGGAGAATATAAATGATAATTATCAAGGAATTTGATTTTGACGCTGCGCATTATCTGCCTGCGTATAACGGCAAGTGCGAGCATTTGCACGGTCATACCTATAAGCTGGTGGTAAAGGTGGAGGGCACTCCCGACCACGAGGGTATGGTTATTGATTTCATTAAGCTGAAGAATCTGGTGAAGGAAGAGGTGCTGGCACATCTGGACCACGCCTGCCTGAATGATATTCTGCCGGTGCCTTCTGCGGAAAATATCAGTGTCTGGGTTTGGAATAAGCTGGTTGAGCTGCTGAAGAGCGACCATTATCATTTATATGAAGTAGAAGTTTGGGAAACTCGCACCAGTGGCTGCGTGTACAGAGGTGAATGACGTGAAGGATGTACAAAGCGAAAAGGATTTACGCAATATTCCTTTGAAGCATGTGGGAATAAAGGGCCTGCGCTGGCCGATTGAGCTGCGTGATAAAGCACGCGGTACACAGCACAGCGTAGCGGAGGTAACACTGGCGGTTGATTTGCCGCATGATATGCGTGGTACGCATATGAGCCGTTTTGTGGAGTGTCTGCGCACTCTCGGTCCTGTGGGCCTCGCTGATGTGGAAGCAATTTTGGACCAGCTGAAGCAGCATCTGCAGGCTGAAAGAGCTTTTATCGAGCTGAAGTTCCCGTATTTTGTGACGAAGAAGGCTCCTGTGAGCGGCATGGAAGCGCCGATGGATATCGATTGCGTGTATAAGGCCGAGAAGGGCGAGAAGCTGCGTTGGCGCATTACAGCTGTTGTGCCGGTGCAGACGCTGTGCCCTTGCTCTAAGGAAATCAGTGAGTACGGTGCGCATAATCAGCGTGCCTGGGCGAAGCTGGAGGTTGAAGCGCAGGAGATGGTGTGGCTGGAGGAGCTGGTGGAATATGCCGAGGCTTCCGCAAGCACGCCGCTTTATGGTCTTTTGAAGCGCCCTGACGAAAAATATGTTACGGAGCATGCTTATGAGAATCCGCGTTTTGTAGAGGATGCCGTGCGTGAGGTTGCTTTACGCTTGGAGGCGGATAAGCGTATTACCTGGTATCGTGCAGAGGTGGAGAGCATGGAAAGCATCCATAATCATAACGCCTTTGCTGTTGTGGAAAAAGGGGAGAACGAATGTTATTAAGGGTTAACCGTGAGGGCCTGGAGGCGGCGCTGGCCAGCATCGGCGCTCATGCCGACAGTCTGCCTATTTTTGCGCATAAGGCGGAGATTATTCCGTTCAAGCTGCTGGGTGTGCGTACTCCGGCAGCGAATATTATCAAGCAGGAGATGCTGGCAGTGGGCGGCGACGCCGTAACACCGGTCGGTGCTGTTACCTGCGCTGCAAAGTATGTTGATATCCTGCTTTTGGGTACGCTGAAGCATTATAAGGTGCTTTTGAAGAAGCTGGCGCAGATGCCTTATTTTGGTATTCCTCAGGCTGCTATTGATCTGGAAATGGCGCTGACACCGCAAAAGCTGTGTACTACTCTGGCTGACGGCCGCGTGCTGACCTATGAGAAGATGTGCGTGATGGGCATTTTGAACGTTACGCCGGATTCTTTTTATGAGGGCAGCCGTGTTCCTGCTATGGAGGAGCTGGTGGAGCGTGCCGGCAGAATGCTTGCTGCGGGTGCCGGTGTGCTGGATATCGGCGGTGAGTCTACCCGTCCGGGCAGCGACAGCGTTGATGGGGAGGAGGAGCGCCGCCGCGTAGTTCCTGCGATTGCTGCTTTGCGCAAGGCTTATCCCGATGCTGTTATTTCTATTGATACATATCGTGCGGATACGGCGGAGGCAGCTATTGCTGCCGGTGCTGATATTATCAACGATATCAGCGCGATGGAGGCTGACCCGCGTATGGCGGATGTTGTTATGGCTACTAAAGCGCCGATTATCCTTATGCATATGCGCGGTACGCCGAAGAATATGCAGCAGAACTGCGAGTACAAGGATGTTGTGCAGGAGGTTGCCGTTTATCTGGCGCAGAGGGCGCAGCTTTTGCGTGAGCGCGGTGTGAGTGCGGATAAGATTATTCTTGATCCCGGTATCGGCTTTGCCAAGAATGTGGAGCAGAATTTGCTGCTGATGCGTGATTTGAAGGCTTTGACGAGCTTTGGCTATCCTGTGCTGCTGGCGGCGTCGCGCAAGAGTACGCTTGGTGCTGTGCTGGGCGGTGTACCGGCAGAGCAGCGTTTGGAGGGAACGATTGCGACGAGCCTGCAGGCGATTTACGCGGGGGCGCAGATGGTGCGCGTGCATGATGTTGAGGAGAACGTGCGGGCGATTCGCACAATGGAAGCTATTTTGCGCGGCAGTGCGGAGTAGGTTAGCTTAGAAAGAATTGTTTTAGCAATTATCTGTCACGCTGCGACAGAATAATTGCTGCGACAGTTGCGTTTGGCGTTTTGAAGCAAGAAATGTTTTAGCAATTATTTGTCACGCTGCAGCGAAAAATTTTTTAACGGCAATTTCGTGCGGAACAAAGACGAAATTGCAATAAAACTCGCGCTAGGCGAAGTGTTTTTCTGCAGAAGTCAGCTTAGCGCTCAAACAATATCGCAATTTCGGTTGTTCCAGGCACTCATTACCTAAAATTTTTATGCTTTCGCCGCGACAGAATAATTGCTGCGACAGTATCGTTTATTTTGCTGCGTCTATTATAATCACATCAAAAGAACAGGAGTCTGAGATGGCTATTGCATATGTTGCCTTGGGCAGTAACCTGGGCGATAAGAAAAAGAATTTACAGAGCGCGCTGATGCTGCTGATGCAGCAGGGCGTGGAGGTACTGCAGGTTTCGGGCTATTTTGCTACGGAGCCTTACGGTGTGACGGATCAGCCGCAGTTTTTGAATGCTGTGTGCAGGGTGCGCACTAATTTGGAGCCTGTGGCGCTTTTGCGTACACTTTTGGCAACGGAGCTGGCGATGGGGCGTGTGCGCCTGCGTCATTGGGGCGAGCGCAATATTGATCTGGATTTGCTGCTTTACGAAAATGTCGTGATGCAGACACCGGAGCTTACGCTGCCGCATCCCGATATGCAGAACAGGGATTTTGTGCTTTTGCCGTTATTGGATATTGCGCCGGAGCTGGAGCATCCGCTGTTGCATAAAACTGTGCGTGAAATGGCGGCGGAGCTGAACAAATAATGCTGCGGTACGAACGATTTGTTTTACAGCAAATATGCGCTTGTGCTATAATTAAGAAAAAACATCTGGCAGGAGGTAGCTATGAGAATAGATGGTGCCGGCGGTTGCTTTGATAACCGTCTTTATGAAGTTGATATTGACGTAGCCTGGAATATTGCTTTGCTGTGCGTCAATGAGATGGGTGTAACTATTGATGAGCAGGATGATGCTGCACATCAGCTGCACTTCCATAACAAGAAAAAAATTATGCAGCTGGCTATGCAGTCTTTGGACGAGGAAACCGTACAGGTTATCATGGACTCCACTAAGGAGCGTCTGCAGATTTATAACTGGAAGCGCGAGGACAAAGAGGTTAACCAGTTCTATGAGCTGTTCGAAAAGAAGCTCACAGAATACCGTGCCTTTATTTTGTGCCCGAATTGCTCCGCAAAAATCAGCTCTTTGGTTAAGTTCTGCCCCGAGTGCGGCTGCAAAGTAAAATAAGCGCAAAAAAAGAAACCAAATACCGATTGGTATTTGGCTTCTTTTTAAATCCGAACGGATTAGATTGCGCGGTTAACTTTACCGGAACGCAGGCAACGGGTGCAAACGTTCAAGCGTTTAACAGAACCTTCAACAACTGCTCTTACTTGTTGAATATTCGGGTTCCAAGCACGTTTG
>OGYK01000376.1_pt1 | contig 37282 bp, 33 predicted proteins | sample 1576501 | NCBI WGS metagenome assembly OGYK01 (sample SAMEA3541530, study PRJEB24748) | human gut metagenome | biome: human gut; feature: human-associated habitat; material: faeces | place: China | collected 2012
AGGTGCTAACCAGCTCCCTTGTAATTGTAGAGCATCGTCCACATATTCAACTTTAAATCTGCTCCCTGCTGGTTTTGGGCTGTACTTATCATCAATAGGCTCTGTAAGCTCTACAATAGTCCCTTTAGGATACCTCGCTGAATAAACTTCTTTTTTATCGATTGAACATGACATATATTACTTTGCCTCCTCGTAATCTACCATTTTATCTGGCATCAAAGGTATCAAATGACTCTCAATAATAGGAATATCATCTTCTTTTATTGATGTGAATTCGCCCTCACTGTTATGTCTTACACACATAATATTACCAACCAGCATATCAAGAACAACACCATCATCACTAACCAAGAATCTGTTGATTGGAAAATTTCTGATTTTGCCCTCATCATTGCAGATTACATCAATTTCATTGCTGATACTAACTACTGCAATAAGACCATTGGCTTCATTAAAATTAACATATCTCTGCTCTGCCTCCAAAGAGTTGTCTACTTCAGCAAGATAGCCTTTATAAACTACACCCGACAGCTTATTCACTCTCAGCAGATATGCCTGAATTTTCTTCTGCTTCACTTTCATCCTCCTTGCCAGAACCATCTCCATCAGTATCCTCAGCTTCTTCCGTAGGCTCATTCATAAAGCTACCCATAATTGGCGAGTCTTCATCAGAACTACAGGTATCAGCATTGTCCTCGGAATTTTCAGAAGTTATTGCATCCCAAGTCCAAGCATCTTCACTTTCAAAAGGCTTTGATGTATTAGCCACATCCCAACAGAAGTAATTACACATAGCAATAAACATTACACGAAGCCTCTGATTGACATTTACAATCTTTATGTTTCCAGAGCCACTTGCTTCTTCATACGCAGGATATAGGGAGTTGGAGAAGTCATTCACAAATGCTCTGAAAAGCTCTGGTTTGACACCATTCTCAAGTGCAATTTTTGCCATCACAATAACAATAGGTGTATTGTTTTTACGCAAGAATTTATTCTTGTTTTCAAATGCAGAATCAAGGTAATCTATGACTTCCATGAGCATCTGCTGTTTTTCCTCGTTATAGCTGTTCCTAATGCTCTCTGCATAAGCAAGCATAGATGCTGCTGAGATGTTTTTGAACTCTCTATGCTCGTGACGCTGATCAAGTAATGCCATGCCCTGCATCAGCATAAGCAGGTCATCTTCCTTCAAAGCTTGCTTTTCTGTGATATTGATAGCCTGAGTGAAGAATTTACCTGAAAGCAAAGTGTTGACAAACTCCATAAGCTCATTTCCTAGCTTGGCTTTTCCCTTCTGCATTGCTGATAAAGCGACACCACTATTGATGTTGAAGTACAACTTTTCTACTTCTTCCATTGTGTAATTTTCAATAGCCTGAACAGTAAATCTGTAATTTTTGATTATATCTTGAAGCTCCTCTTCAAGCTCTGAATACTTCTTACCGGCAATATCATATGTAACCCCCTCAACTTCTACTGGCTCAACTGAACCATGCAATGTCCATTCATCATTTAAAAATGGAATCAAAGTTGTGATAAGTCTTTGCTGTCCTTCAAGAACTTGATAACCAAAGATATCCTTGCCCTTAGAATCCTCACCTCGCTTATCTTTTAACAAGACAATCGGTGGAATATAGGAATCTGCAAGCATACTCCATACAAGATTTGACTTGAGGATAGGACTCCACATGCCACTATGTCTCTGAAATGGCAAGGTGCATTGAAGCACCTTGTCATCAGACTCAAACCATTTCTTCATTGTATTTACAGATACTGGCAGACTTGATCTATTCATCCATATCCACCTCAATTCCATCGTATTCTTTTTCCAGTTCTTCTCGGCTCATCTGACCTAAGCGAAGCATTGTAGTATCTTCCAGTTCATAGATAGCCTGTCGAATTTCCTCATCTGACATATCAGACAAATCATCTTTTTCATCTCCAAACTCCGCCTGTGCATCTGCTCTATTAATATTTACAGGACAGCTGAAAACATCGTTTGGTGCATAAAACTGGATGAGTGAGCCTGCACAAAAATATGGCTTGCTCTTACCTTCATCAAACTTATACTTTTCCACAGGCATCATCGGCTGGAAATCACAATCAGAGAAATCATAATAACCATCAGATAATAACTGGTTCATGATTTCCTTAACCTTAGCTGTTGGCAAATTTCCAATCGTAAACCCACCTATGGCAAAGACGTTACACTCAGTATTCTTTACCTGAAAGTGTAATCCACTTACAGCTTGCTTACTGTCCTTGGTAATCTGCACCAATCTTATATTTGTTCCATTGAAAGGCACTCTTTTTTCAACAATCTCTTCAATCTTGCTTATTTCAAATAAGCCTCCATTAACTAAAACCTTAACCATAATAAATCCTCCATTTCGTGAGTTTAATTTTTTCGTGTGTCTATCTATCACTCTGTTTAACGTTAATTGCAAGTTATTTTTGAAATTTTTCAAAGAAAATTTACAGGATACCCCATGATTGGCTAATTTATGGGAAAGTCCTCTTCATTGTTGGCTTTATTCCACTCTGCTAATCTATTCACTTCATTAAGCACATCAGCCCAATCATCCTCATAAAGATTTTGTACTGTGTACCAAAGTATTGTTAACAACTTTTTTCTGTCTTTAGGCTCAAAGGCATCCGTTGGTTCTAATAAAATGATTTTTGTGATATCCTTCTGAAGCTCCACATGATTATAGCCATAAAGTTGAATCAGAAACGTGGTTATAACACTAACTTTATTTCTTCTTATCACTTTATTGGTTGCCTCACGATATTTGTCCAAAATATCTGTTATATCGGCATCAAAACCTTGCTCTCTCCAGCGCTCTCGTGCCATATCAAAAAATCTATCACAAGCTCTGTCAACTAATCCCATTGCCTAACCTCCTAAAGGTAGATGAACAACAACCTTTGCTATAGTGAATAAGTTGTAATACACCCTAAAGAATTTAGCTGATTCCTCTGGTGGAACAACAAGCTCATCACTTGTAGACAATATGACTGCATTACTTATACCCTCTGACCTGTAATACTCTGCAATCCTCAAAATATCATCATATTTTTTTGCTGTGTTTAAAACATTACAATCCCTGACATGGTTCTGCTCATCTCTGCTCTTTGGCTTTAACAGAACAAAAGAATTTGGATGTCTTTCAGTTATAGTGTTTAATAGCATAGAAAATCCTCCAATCGTATAATTTTTGAACCCAATCATGGGTTTGTGCTATGTTAGCTCTCGTCTCATTTTCTGTAAACAACTTCTCAAAATCTTTCTTAAAAAGTTGCATGAACTGTTCAGTTATTCGCCTGTCTGCGAAAAATGTGCAAAAAATTAGAGTCAGCCTTTCGACTGACTCTTGTCTACCCCAAAACATATTATAATTTGCTCTGATAATTCTCTAACTGGTGGAATATACCAACTACATTCACAACATCCACTCTCACATCAAATATGACAATATAATTCATCTGTGGCACTACTGCCTCACGATATCCTTTCTTTGCAAGATATGTGTCTCTACACTCCGGATACTGATATGGGTTATTTTCCAATCTGTCATATACAGCATCAATGCTATCTAACAAATGTCTGGCTGCCTGTTTATTCTTTAAGCGATTAACCAGATGATATACAAGATTATCAAGCAATTCATCGGCATGCTCAGTAACGTTCAATTTATAAACCATACTTTGCCCTCGTTTCTCTGAGTGCTGTTCTGGCATCCTTGACCTGTCCTGCCTCTATCTGCTTTTCAGATATCTCTATATCTCTATACATAGCGATTTGTTTCATTGTTGACTCATAAATCTCCATGCTCATGATAACCATATCGCCATAGCCATTTTTTGTTACATAAATCGGCTCCTCTGTCTTGTGGCACATATCAGAAATCTCTGATGTATTTTTCAAATCTTTAATTGGAATTATTTGTGGCATAATAAACACCTCCTCGTCTATATGGTCTAATTATACCATAATTATGTCCTTTTTCAACTTCTTTTATGCAGTAAAAACAACTTTAAAGCAGGATACCCCATTACTTTTGGAAACAATTTCTTACCCTAAAAACTACAGAAAAATGCAAAGCCAATCATATATTTCACAACGTCCTCAAAAGTACCTATTTGCAACACCTACACCAAAAACCACCAGTCAATCAAAGGTTGGGGATTTGAAAATGCTTTCTATGCTGGACATCTACAAGAAATATTCATTACCATACAATAACCTAGGAGTTTTCTGCATTGGCTATGGCATAAGAAAAGGACTTGCCACATAGAAACAAGTCCCTTTCATATCTATATAAATTTATCAAGAGGTCTGATTTCCTCTTTTGCACCAGTCTTGAGCAGTATCTCGACTGCAATATCAAGATTGAATGCCCCCTCATCATCCGATGCACTATTGAAGAACAAATTCAATAGCTTTGTTCTTCGCAAGTAATCCTTATCAACTTCCTTCGCAAATCCGCAGAGATACATTGATACCTCTGCCATCATGCAGTAAACTGCATCGGTGGTGGATTGCTTAGGCTGTCGCTTGACTGCTCGCATCGGTGCGATAGCCTTAGACATATCTGCATCCTTGAACCAGAGCAGATAGCCTTCAAGTCTATCCTTAGTATTAATTTGTAGATAAGAGGTATCCAGCTTTGCATACTGGATATTATCCTGCTGGATTGGGATATGAACTTCTCGTCCATATCTGTCCAATCCAGCTAAGATAAAATCTCCTTTGTCTTTTAAGTGGAATCTCCACTTTTTCAATTTCTCCATATTATATCACCCCCTCAGAATAAGCATCTGCCATGAAATCCATGACATTGCCCCAAAGAGAGTCAAATCGTGCTACCCCAAGGACATCCACAATGCCCTCATCTGCTACAACATATTTGTTGAGCAAATCGTCAAGCCCATCACAATGTAAAGGCATGACTACAATATTGTGGATTTGATGAATCAAATCCTGAAAGAACTTATACAGTTCCTTTACTGGATTGATTGGTGTATCCAGTATTGCTCGATAAGTCTGATAATTCAACTTACCAATTGGAGTATTCAATTTTTCCTCAACCTCTCCATTACAGCCTCCACCAAATGGATACTCTGCAGAGTAAACTGCTACTTCTACCAGTCTATCTGGCATCAGCAGTTCTGCCTCTACACAGATATCATCGCTCTGATTAGCAATGACCTGTGTACCTGCGACAGCTCGAAGCCAAATCCTGCAGGCTTCAATTGCTTTTTCATATCTCTCCATAACCTGAGCGTCATTCTCATGATCTCTCTCTCCCTCATAAACAGCTACTGCATCACCCTCTGTTAGCTGCTTTACCACATTAGTTGTCTTTACACCTAATGCGAATACTATCGCCTGTACATTTGCTACTACTTCCATGATTATTTCCTCCTGATTTTAATTATCTGTTGTTGCTGGAGATGACTGGCTATATGCGAATCATCTTTTTTACTAAAATGGAATCTTTATCTAGGATAATCCTATCTTGGTTTCCAGCTTATATTGTCAGCCTTCTACTGACATTTACTATGTTCCAACTTAAGTTGGATATTAAATGTAAAAAAATCTTATGCTGCCAGAAGCTGTCTTAAATTATGAGACCTATGCGTTTTTTATAGGAGTGTCTATTATAGTACTGAAAAAGGACAGTCATCTGACTGTCCTCTTTAATCCATTATTCAGTTTCATCTCCGATATCTCGTACCTCAGTTCCCTTATCCTCAAAATATACAGCCACACAATTAACCTCTGTGCCATTTATAACATATGGATAAGTGTTTCTATTTGCATCCTTAGTTTTTATAAGCTTACTCTGTCTTAATTTATACAGAGCCACTTTCGTTTCAGAAAATCCAGCTTCTGATAATACACTTTCAATTCTACCAGACCTAAAAACAACAATATTATTATAAACTTTATCATCCACAATATGGTTTCTACACCCATATATAAAACCATCTTTATCTGCATCCAAATCAAATGTATTAAATTGTGAACGAGTTCCACCACAAAAACCTGCGTCTGCAAATGAATCTCTATGTTCTGAAACATATTTCATAATAGTATAATATGCATTCTTTCCCATATTAGCCTCCTCATCATTTGCCACTACAATATTGGTAAAGAAAAAATCATAAACTTTATCAATATCCAATGAAACATTTAATGTTACATTAATCATCTCACCAGCCAAAGTGAAAAGGGCAACATATTCCCCCACTCTATCTTTAATTGAGCATGTAATATTCCGCTTTTCAATTTCATGCTCTACTCTTTCCCTATAATATTCAAAACGTCTTCTCCACTGATTTGAATTATGGATTAATTCTCTTGCAATCATCGGAGCTATCAAACCATAATTTTTTCTCAAACATGATTTAATATGCACCGCTTGAGGCTTTGAATAAGTCCACTGTTCATTGGCAAACTCAAAGCATCTTGCACGCAATCCTTCATTTTGTGTACACTTTTTCAGCAATGAAAGTTCACCACTTGATAAGACAACCGTCTGAAAGACTGCCGACTCCTGCAATTCATTTCCGCCTGGCTTTAATTTATCCTTTTCCTCTCCATTTCCAATCGAATATACAAAACTATCCAACTGTTTCTTAGTAGCTCCTGAAATTTCATCAATTACAACTGGTAATCCTTCATTATTACCAATTTTTTTAATCAAAGAGCCTTCAGTAGAAGTATATGTATTCCAATAACCTTTCTTTTTTTGTGGATTTGTTGCAACACTTACAAACAACGTCAATGCCGTCGATTTGCCGTTTGAACTTCCCCCAAACAAATGCAATATTACATTATTTAAGTCTGAATCCCAAAAATGATTCGCATAAGATAGTATCAAAGACCCAACTGCAGCACAGAGGATAGCTTCTAACTTACTCCACTCCTGAGTTGCAATGATTTCACAATTTAACATATCAATCACTTCTTTGATATCCCCACTTGGCTTCAAATCCAGCTTTCCAGAATATTCCGATTGCAATGTTTCATTGTCACTTATAACATTCTGACCAAAATATATAGGCTTACCATCAATCTCTTTCCATCCCACCTGTATATGATATATTTCTATAGGAAATTGTCTTGTTTTTAAACATGAATTGTAACTTTTAAGTAAAAAATTGCAAATTTCTTCTGGTTCTTCACATATTCCATTATTTAAAGAAATCAGCTTATCTAAATTATGTGCAGTCAAGTTCGTTCGTGCAATTGATAGCTCCACCTGCTTATCATTGATACAATCATAAATCGCAAACTTAATTTCTGGTGACTTTCCCTCAATTTTTGAAACTCCCCTAAATTCAATATCTTTAATGTCGGTCATCTTTCGTCTCCTTTCAACTTTTAACACTTTTTCTCTTCCCTATTTTCCATGGGAAAATGGGAATTAAAAGTTGTGTTTTACTCAAAAAAAATGTTTTAAAGGTTTACCTTTGTACATGTACAATGTTCTTATTACATGCACATTATAGCAAATCACCTTTAAAACACCTGAAGTCGTAGATTGACAAACTAAGTCTTTTATCGCATTCTCATATTCAAATTTATCTCATATCCGCAAAAATCTGCTCAAACTCAGATACTTGCAGTGCATATACTCTTCCAAAAGCCATGTCAAGAACTTTTTCAAATTTTTTCAATATCTTTTTAGTATATCTTTGCTGACACCTATTATTATATGCATCAAAATAAAGTATATTCATATCATTCATGAATTTCTTCAAGACCGAACTTTTCCTTCTAAGTAACAATTGGGTCACTAGCCAAATACCGTCTCAGCAGTCTATATAGTCTATACCGAACAACTACCCCACAATATATAGAACTGTCATTTTCGTTTTATACAATATATAGTTCTCATTATAATTGAACCATAATAGGATACAAAGTACTCTACTGCATTCTCAGGGAAGAACTCCTTCATCTCACCATAGAGCTGGCCAGCCAGCGTCTTATTGTGCGATATTATAAGTGTAGGCTTATTGAGCTGCTGTATGACATTGGCCATGGTAAAGGTCTTGCCTGAGCCGGTAACTCCAAGCAAGGTCTCAAACTGGTTGCCCTCATTAAAGCCCTTTACAAGCTGCTCTATCGCCTGTGGCTGGTCGCCGGTCGGCTTGTATTTTGAATGCAGTTTAAATTCCATAACGCACGCTTCCTCCAAAAAAATCTTAAATGCTGCTTTTGTAAAATTATAAAAAGACAAAGTCAATCATTTATAGTATGCACTTACGTGCTTTATTTTACTACAAAAAATCGACTTTGTCCACAATTTTAGAACATTCGTTCTTGTTCATTTATTTTATGTTACCATTCACGCCTAACAGTGTGACCAGCAACGATTACAGCCATTTAAAATTTACTTCACACGTCCACAGCACTGCTTATATTTCTTGCCACTGCCACATGGACATGGGTCATTCGGATATACCTTGGCTGCTGCACGGCGCTTTGGTGCATTCTGTGCTGACTCATCCTTGTTTGTGCCCGAAATCTTTGCAACCTGCTCTCGCTCAACCTTCTGCTCAACCTGTACATGATACAGCAGTCTGACAGTATCCTCCTGGATAGCCGAAATCATGTCGTCAAACATATCAAAGCCTGCCATCTTGTACTCTACGATTGGATCTTTCTGTCCATAAGCCTGTAAGCCGATTCCCTGACGAAGCTGTGCCATATCATCGATGTGATCCATCCACTTTCTGTCGATTACACGAAGAAGCACGACACGCTCAATCTCTCTGAACTGCTCAGGCTCAGGGAATTCTGTCTCCTTCTGCTCATAAAGCATAACAGCCTTTTCCTTTAAGTGCTGCTTAAGCTGCTTTGCATTCTTGATTGACTCAATATCCTCTTTTGTAATCGGATCAAGAGGAATGACCGGAAGCACAAGCTCGTTGAGCTCTACAAGATCCCAGTCAGCTCTGTCAATTTCCTCGGAAATACATCTGTCAACAGACTTCTCAACCTGCTCCTGAACCATCTTAAGGATAGCATCACGCATGTTGTCACCGTTAAGCACCTTCATACGCTCGCTGTAGATAATCTCTCTCTGGTCATTGTCCACCTGGTCATACTCGAGAAGATTTTTACGAATACCAAAGTTGTTGGCCTCGATTTTCTCCTGAGCCTTCTCGATAGCAGATGTGAGCATCTTATGCTGGATCTGCTCGCCCTCCGGTACTCCGAGAGCATTGAAAACGCCCATCAGACGCTCTGAACCGAAAAGTCTCATGAGGTCGTCCTCAAGTGAGATGAAGAACTGTGACTCACCCGGATCTCCCTGACGTCCTGCACGTCCACGGAGCTGATTGTCTATACGTCTTGACTCATGGCGTTCTGTACCGATAATCTTAAGACCTCCGGCAGCCTTTGCCTCATCGTCAAGCTTAATATCGGTACCACGGCCTGCCATGTTGGTTGCTATTGTAACTGCACCATGCTGTCCTGCAAGTGCAACAATCTCTGCCTCTTTCTCATGGAACTTGGCATTTAATACTGTGTGAGGGATTCCCTCTCTCTTGAGCATGCCGCTCAAAAGCTCTGATGTCTCGATGGTGATTGTACCTACAAGAACAGGCTGTCCCTTTTCATGTGCCTCTTTAACCGCATCCACAACTGCCTTGAACTTTTCCTTTTTGGTAGCGTATACAGCATCCTGCAAATCAATACGCGCTACCGGCTTATTTGTAGGTATCTCGACAACATCCATGCCATAGATATCACGGAACTCTTTCTCCTCTGTGAGAGCTGTACCTGTCATACCGGCCTTCTTGTCAAACTTGTTGAAAAAGTTCTGGAATGTGATTGTGGCAAGGGTCTTGCTCTCTCTCTTAACCTTTACATGCTCCTTTGCCTCGATAGCCTGATGCAGTCCGTCCGAATAACGGCGTCCAGGCATGATACGTCCGGTAAACTCATCTACGATAAGCACCTCATCATCCTTTACCACATAGTCCTGATCTTTGAACATGAGGTTGTGCGCGCGAAGCGCAAGTATGATATTGTGCTGGATTTCAAGATTCTCCGGATCTGCAAGGTTCTCGATATGGAAGAACTGTTCTACCTTTTTCACACCATCCTGTGTAAGGTTTACGACCTTGTCCTTCTCATTTACGATGAAATCACCGGTCTCATCCTGGACAATGCCCATGATGGCATCCATCTTTGAATACTCAGGAACATCCTCACCACGCTTCATCTGTGTAGCCAGGATATCACATGCCTCGTAAAGTCTTGTCGACTTGCCACTCTGTCCAGAAATGATAAGCGGTGTACGTGCCTCATCGATAAGCACTGAATCGACCTCATCGATGATAGCATAGTGGAGTCCTCTCTGAACAAGCTGTTCCTTGTAGATAACCATATTGTCACGCAGGTAATCAAATCCAAGCTCATTGTTTGTGATATATGTAATATCACAGCCATAAGCCTCCCTGCGCTCGTCATTGTCCATGCCGCCAAGTACCACGCCGACCTTAAGTCCTAAGAACTCATGAACCTGCCCCATCCACTCAGCATCACGCTTTGCAAGGTAATCATTGACTGTGACAATACACACACCCTTGCCCTCAAGTGCATTAAGGTATGCAGGAAGTGTAGAAACAAGTGTCTTACCTTCACCGGTTCGCATCTCTGCAATACGTCCCTGATGCAAAATAATACCACCGATTATCTGTACTCTATAATGTTCCATGCCAAGCACACGCTTAGCAGCCTCTCTTACTGTAGCAAATGCCTCCGGAAGAATATCATCAAGTGTTGCTCCGTCCTCCAGACGCTTTTTAAACTCCCTTGTCTTATCCTTTAATTCTTCATCGGAAAGCTTTCCCATTGCCTCCTTATATGACTCAACCTTGTCAGCAATCGGGTAAATTCTCTTAAGCTCTCTCTCGCTGTGAGAACCAAAGATCTTTGATAATGCGCTCATATTTTTCTCCTATAACTTCAAATTGCCCTTGTACAGGCTCACAATAGTGTTATTGTAACACTTTGAGGATGATTGCACAACCTAAAGGGATGAATGTTTTGTAAACATTTTATAAAAATATTGATGTTTGCGCCTTTAATTTTTTGGGGGCTTCGCGCGGAAGGCTGTGCGGTCCGGGGTAGCACACAGTATATTCCTCATAAAAAATATGAAGTCAGCCACGGCTTTTTGCCCGGACAGGCTGTGTTTTGGTGATAGTGCTTCATGCTATTTGAGTTTATGGAACACCGTGGCAGTTCATATTTTTTATTCTGAACACACTGTGTACTTCCCGGATCCACTTTGTTGTGCGCGAAGCATGGTGGAATTATGTTCAATTCAAAAAGCTCTCCACAAGGGAGAGCTTTTTGGAGTTACCTATTTTTTAGTTATTCTTCTGGGCTTCATATGCTTCACGGCATGCTTTTGCGAGCTGGTCGCCGCAGGATGTATTCTTAAATCCACATTTAATTCCACCGATTTTTTCCTCTACCTGGGCAACTGTGAGTCCTTCAACGAGCTTTGGGATAGCCTTAAGATTTCCGTTGCAGCCTCCTGTAAACTTTACGTTATGTACTACATCTCCATCGAGGTCAAGCTCAATCTGTGTTGAACATGTTCCTTTTGTTTTGTAAATATATGACATATTTTATCCTCCTGTGTTTTCAGTTTTTTGTGTATACATGATTATAACATATATTTTTGCATCTTTACTATGTTTTTTCACATTTTACAACTCAGTTTTTCAATTCAGAAGTTACTGTTAATACCAACAGTGTGAACAGCAACAATTCAGATTCATAAATCTTTTCCTATTATTTACTATTTACGCCATAACGTAAGGGACGATTCACGCGGGCACCGCGGTGGGCTGCATACACTCCGGAGTCCGCGAATAGCGAAGCTGCTTAGATACTGTCGAATTATGCGCATGATACACAGAAATGCCGAGGCATGGAAGCCGAGGCAAGGAGAAATCGAGCCATGGATGGCGAGTTTCGACGTTTTCGTCATCCTATGAAAACCTACAAAGCATAATTTGCACAGTATCTTAGCTGCGCAGTGTAGCGGACACCGGAGTGTATACAGCCCACCGCGGTGCCTGCGTGAATCGTCCCGTACTATAATCTCAATAAAGTAATATTCCCACTCTAGAGGATTACCGGCTGAATCTGTCGTCCTGCCATCACTTCATTTATTGTGTCGACAACCTGTTTTCCATCACACACGAGTGAATTCGGTTTCTTCACACAGTCATCCTGCCCAAACGGCACAAAATAAATATTTTTCATATTCATCAGCTTTCCGATATTCTTAAAGTTGATACCGAGCGCATCATTTGTGGAAATCCCGATAACAAGCGGTCTGCCGTTTCTTAGATGAGCCTTTGCCGCGAGAAGAACCGGTGTATCCACTATGCCGTTTGCAAGCTTTGCCGCTGTGTTGCCGGTGCATGGGTAAATCACCATCACGTCAAACAGCTTTCCCGGGCCGACACGCTCTGCCTCCTGCAGTGTCCTGATGCCCTCATCCCCTGTGATTTCGGAGATAGTATGCATAAAGTCTCCCGCCTTTCCAAAGCGTGTGTTCATCATCTGTGCATTATAGGAATATACAGGTGTCACATGTGTGAAGCTATCCACAAGCCGCTTTGCAACATCCTTAGTCTTTTCAAAACTACAGAAGGAGCCTGTAATTCCCATTCCTACGGTGCAATCCGAAATAACCATAAGCCCTCCGTCATACCTTTTCTTTTCATACAGTCATAAAGTATTTTTGCACCGGTTTTCGGACAGTATATGCCCGGAAGGCCGAGCGCATGCGTACAGTTTATCTGATACCTCTTACAAGCCTCAAAATCACAGCCGCCGGGCTTAGATGCAATGTCTATAATTATTGCATCTTTTTGCAAAATCATGATTAAACTTTCATCTATAACCCTATCCGGTACTGTGTTTATGAGAAACAGTGTTTCAAAACAGGCCTTGGCAGGATCATTAAAATCCACCGTTTCATATCCCAGTTCAGCGGCCTCATGCCTTGCCTGTTTTCTCCTTGCCATCACCATGACATGGGCTCCCATAGCAGAAAAAACGCGGGCAATTGCCTTTCCGCATTTTCCAAACCCGCTCACAAGTACCTTTGAGCCGTATATACCATGTATGCTTTTTTGTATTGCTATGGACGCAGTGGCCTCGGCCGTAACAATGGCATTCTGCTCTATGACAGTTTCATCTCTCATAAAGTCACAGCCCCTGTCAATGCCGGGAAAGCACTCCGGCATCATTCCGCCCCACACTGCAATATTGTTAATTATTATATTATGTTTTAATTTTTCTATATCACTATTTATAAGCTTTAGCTTTGAAAACGGTGTAGGAAACACAATATTCCCAACACGCTCATAATCAATCCCGCCGATATTTCTGCAATCTGTCTGTTCTCCTCCCAGCATATCAGCGAGGTACTTTTGCCTCTGATCCGTAACATATATTATAGTGTCTTTTTGCATAATAACTTCTTCCTTTCGCTATAATATATGCGCATTTTTACCGGATGTGAGGGTATTTCGTTTTTATCATTTAGAGCATCCTCATAAAGCTTTTTCAAAGTTTCACTTATTCAAAAAATACAGAGCTTGTCATATATTAATATTACGACAAGCTCTGTATTTTTAATGCCAATTGAATTCTAACTGATTTTCATTTTATTCAATTCGATTTTATTTTATAAATTCTACATTTAATTTTTAAATTATCCTATTCAATTCCGGTTCCAACGGATAATCTCTCCGTAGCTTATTACAGCTGTGTGACAACAAAAATATCGTAGATGGCTTTTATTGCCTTGTCAAAGTCATCATTGCTTACACCGATGATGATATTGAGCTCTGATGAACCCTGATCAATCATGCGCACATTGATATTGGCATGTGCAAGTGCAGAGAAAATCCTGCCGGCTGTACCACGGTTTGACTTCATGCCACGGCCAACAACAGCGATAAGCGCGAGGTCTGACTCGAGGTCAATGATATCAGGATGAGCAAGTCTTCTGATTGAGCTGATAACCTGCTGCTCCTTGCCCTCAAACTCTGCCTGATGTACGAATACTGTCATAGTATCGATACCTGATGGCATATGCTCTATAGAGATACCGTTCTCCTCAAACGCCTGGAGAGCCTTTCTACAGAAGCCCACCTCTGAGTTCATCTTGTCCTTGTCAATATTTACCGCAACAAAGCCCTTCTTTCCTGCGATACCTGTGATGGTATAATCAGGCTTTTGGCATGTGCTCTCAACGATGAGAGTACCAGGTGCTTCCGGGTCGTTTGTATTTCTGATATTGATTGGGATGCCTGCCTTTCTTACAGGGAAAACAGCATCCTCGTGGAGCACTGATGCTCCCATATATGAAAGCTCTCTGAGCTCTCTATAAGTAACAACCTTGATTGGCTGTGGATTGTCGATAATTCTAGGATCAGCTACAAGACAACCTGAAACATCTGTCCAGTTCTCGTACATGCTGGCATGACATGCCTTTGACACGATGGAACCAGTAATATCCGAACCACCTCTTGAGAAGGTAACTACCTTTCCGTCAGGTCCTGCTCCGTAAAAGCCCGGAATAACAGCCTTTTCTGTCTGCTCAAGCTTCTTTGAGAGCACCTTGTCTGTCTTTTCCGCGTCAAAATTGCCATTCTCATCAAAAAAGATGACTGTTGCCGAATCTATAAACTCATATCCGAGATAGTTTGCCATGATGATTCCGTTTAAGTACTCACCACGAGAGGCTGCATAATCTGCACCTGCCTTTGCCTTGAAATTCTCAGCGATAATCTTGAACTCCTCATCAAGCGCCAGCTTTAAATGAAGGCCATTTATGATTGAATCATATCTGTCCTTGATTTTTCTGAGCATAACCTTGAAATCCTGATCATTCTCAGCCAGATCATAGCATGCATAAAGCATATCTGTTACCTTTGTGTCTTTGGAATTTCTCTTTCCCGGTGCACTCGGCACAACATATTTTCTTGACTCATCGCTTCTTATGATGTCGCCAACCTTTGTGAACTGCTCTGCACTGGCGAGCGAGCTGCCGCCAAACTTTACTACCTTTACCATTTGTCTGTTTTTCCTCTGCTTCCTATATAAATAACTGTATTAGCCAATATTATACCGCTTTGATAAATCATTCGTCAATACTCAATATAATCAACATCCAACTTCATAACATCGTGTTCTTTGTCAAATGTGATGATACCGTATGATGGCATGCAGCCCCAAAGCGGTGCACCGATGCTTCCCGGATTCATCATCGCAAGACCATTGTGCTTATCATAAAACAGCTTGTGTGTATGACCAAAGAGTGCCAGGTCTGCCCCGATTTCCTTCGCATGAAGCTCCAGATGCATATATGACAGCTTTACTCCGTATGTATGTCCATGGCACATGAGTACCTTATAGCCGTCGATATCAATAAGTCTCTCTGTATCTCCCCGTGAAAAATCACAGTTTCCCGGCACATTGACCATGGTTATATGAGGAAACTCTCTCCTAAGGGCATCCGCATCCACAACGCAGTCTCCCAGATGAAGTATCATATCAGGCTCCTCTCTTTTGACTGCCCGAATCATATTTCCCACATTACCATGTGAATCACTCAGTACCAAAACTCTCTTCATGCGCTTCTCTCCTATATCTTGATAATATATTATATATATTATCATAAGTTTTCCGCGTGTAAAATATTTTTTTCTTTATATACGCATATACGCAAAAAGCTCCATGCCGACTTCATTGTCAGCCCGGAGCTTTTAATCTTTAATTTTAACTATGCAAGCCTCTTCCACTGCTTGCTGCACTTATAATAAGAATAGAACATACATCTTTCTGCCTGCTCGCATCTGACCGGTGCACTCTCGATATTGCACTGGCAATTTACAATAGCATCCGCTTTTCCCTTACATGAACCCTTAATCATTACATCGTCTAAAACTTCGTCTGACATTCTCTTTCTCCTCACATTTGTTTGATAGTATATTTACCTGTTACAATATTGATATATTTTATTATTTTTCTCTGTACGGGCTACGCTTTACGTACTCTTACCATTGGCTTAAATACTAACATCTTGTCCGCAACAGTTGTGATTATACTATATATTGTATTTTAAATCCATATGTCATTTCTAACAAAACAAATGATTTTTTATGTCACATTTTTCACTTGACGAATTTCATTTTCATGTTCAAGCCCAAAAATCAAGGATATCTGAGTAAAACTTCTCCAAGGTATCATCATCCGCATTAAATATCTCGTGCTTTGAATCAGGATAGACCTTCTTAATGCCCTGAGGCAGTTTCGCAATAAATTCATCCTCAGCGGCATTTGAAACCAGATAATCCTTTCCCGCCTGGCATAACAGCACCGGTATTTTAATTTCCTGTGCATGCTTCTTTATATATTTGGATGCCTTGCGCCCGGCCCTGCACCATCTGTAGGTGGCGCCATTTGTACGATAGCGTTCCTCCTCCACCTTGCACTTGTATATGTAGTCATAGCGCGCCTTTGACAGACAACAGCTCGATTCAAAATCATACTCATCCGTATACGGTGTCTGGCTCGGCAGATATTTATCGTTCCAGTTAAGCACACTTGCGACAAACAGTATCGCCTCCACGGCAAAATGTGAAAAATTGCCATAAAGCATCTCTATCATAGGGCTTGAAAGTACTGCCTTTGTAAATACCTCAGGATGCTTCTCAAGATACAGGGCAGCTATCGCGCCTCCCATAGAGTGACCGTACAGGTAAAGCGGTCTGCGCCCCTCACGCTTCATCACAATCTCGCGGATAAACATATCAAGGTCACTCACATAATCGTCAAAGCTGTTTACAGTGACCATGCTTATATCGGATACACTTCTGTCCGAAAAGCCGTGTCCTCGATGCTCCACCATATATACTGAGTATCCGGCCTTTGCGAAATAGTAAATCATCTCATAATATTTAGGCATACACTCTGTAAATCCATGTGATATGACTATGGCAGCCTTTGCTACAGGTGTCGTCACATAGCCGTAATGTATGCGTGTGCCATCTGCACTCTTCATATAGCCATCTTCAAAATTAAGCCTGATAAAAGGCAAAACATATCTTGTTAATTCCTCATTATATTTTTCTTCTGTAATAATCATAGCATTCCTCACTTTTGGTATTTGATATTTTGTAAGTAACTATATCTCAATCCGGTCAATAAGATTCAGGTCATATTTTCTGACTATATCAAGTGCCTTTTCATAGCTTTCCACATCACATATATTGTCCACTGTATGTGCATCAAGCCCAAGTATCACTTTGTTGCCGATGTCATGCGGTATACACCAGAAGCGCTCTGTCGGATAGTGCTTTCCTGCACTGATACCAAGCATGTTTATCTCAAGCGGTATGTTAAGCTCCTTAAGTGCCTTGCACATCCTCGTCATCTCCCATTCGTAGACAGAATCAAGTCCCTGATAATTTATTAAATCAGGATGTGCTAAATAGCTGTACATGCCTGTTTTCATGCCCTCTATAACAGTATCCACATACTCGCGTATACGACTCTCATCATCTGTCGGTGTGCCTGTATACGGGCCTGTCTGCTCTGATTTCATAAAATGCTGACCCATTATCATGTAATCACAGCCAAGCCTGTCAAACATAGCCTTCTGCTCCTTGAAAAACTCCGGTATGTACTCCGCCTCAAAGCCAACGTAGAGCTTTATGTCGGATGCATACTCCTTCCCAAGCTCCCTGATGGCATACACATACTCCGGTGCCTGCTCCATCGTCATCCGGATGCCCGACACATAGCCATCCTTAAAGGGGCACGGCACATGGTCTGAAAAGCCAAGCTCTGCGATGCCCATTCTGATAGCCGCCTCTATATATTCGCGCTCGCTGCCATATGCATGCTGGCACCTATAGGTGTGCGTATGGTAGTTTGCCTTTAAAAATCCCGTCATTACTTAAAGCTCCAAAAATCTATCTCTTATTGCTGTTCAAACAGCTATTCAAATACTACAATTAAAATTGATTTTATCACTTTTTGTACTTTATTACAATCTCATATTTTTGGGACTTTTTTCTCTATGAAATATATATGCGTTATGTTATAATCCATTGATATATGATAGTCATAATAATTCTATCCACCACACAATCATAAATGAGGGGCAAAATACCTTTTGACCCTCATATCATTATATTTTTATATACGGAGGAAATAATGTTCAAAAAAGGAGTGGTTCCCTCCCAGGGACTGAGAATTATCATCGTCGGATGCGGCAAGGTAGGCCGTACTCTCGTTGAGCAGCTTGGCAAGGAGGGGCACGACATAACAATTGTCGACAAAAACAGAGAGAGGATTTCCCAGGTATCCAATATCTATGATGTAATGGGTATTGCAGGAAACGGTGCCAGCTACAAGATACTGCAGGAAGCGGGTATTGATGATGCCGACTTAATCATCGCAGTCACAGGCTCTGATGAGCTGAATCTGCTATGCTGTACCATTGCCACACAGGTCGGCAACTGTGCTGCTATAGCCAGAGTCAGAACGCCTGAATACAGCCAGGAGGCCAAATATCTGCGCGACAAGCTTGGTCTTGCACTCATTATCAACCCTGAGCTTGAGGCAGCTATTGAGATGGCTCATATTCTTCATCTGCCATCCAGCCTTGAGGTAACAAACTTTGCTCACGGTCAGGCACAGCTCATCAAGTATGAGATTCCCGAGGGCAGCATCCTCGACGGAACAAAGCTCATGGATCTGGGCACCAGACACCATGCCAACATACTTATCGGTGCAGTCGAGAGAGATGATGAGGTCACTATCCCATCAGGTGATTTTGTGCTCCGCAAGGGAGACAAACTGTCATTTGTCGGCGAACGCAGACATACAAAGGAGTTTTTCAGCCACATCGGAGTCAATACACACAGCGTAAAAAACACACTGATTATCGGAGGCGGCAAAGCAGCATATTACCTGGCAAAGCAGCTCATATCACGTGGCATAAAGGTCAAAATAATCGAAAATAGCTTCGAGCGCTGTGAAGAACTTTCCATACTGCTTCCGGATGCTGTCATCATAAACGGTGACGGAACAGAACAGGCACTCTTAAAGGAAGAGGGCATAGAGACCTGCCAGTCATTTGTACCGCTTACCGGTATAGACGAGGAAAACATCATGCTTACGCTCTATGCGAAACAGGTTTCCAATGCAAAGGTCATAACAAAGCTTAATCGTATAACTTTTACCAATGTCATAAACAGCCTGGACCTTGGCAGTGTAATCTCGCCAAAATACATCACCTCAGAGGCCATAATTGCCTATGTCCGTGCAAAGAAAAACTCTATGAACTGCAATATAGAGACTCTCTACCACATGTATGACTCAAGAGTTGAAGCAATTGAGTTCTTTGTATCAGAAAACTCAAATGTGACGGACATACCGCTTCGCGACTTAAAGCTCAAAAAGCATCTGCTCATATGCTTCATCAACCGAAACGGCAAAATTATTATACCTACAGGTAATGACTGCATACAAAAAAATGACACTGTCATGATTATAACAACCCATACCGGCTTTACGAATCTTCAGGATATTATGGAATAGTGGGGGAATGATATGAACACTTCAGTAATTCGATATCTTCTTGGATATATTTTAAAGCTTGAAGGCTTTTTGCTGCTTCTGCCATGTATTGTTGCCGGTATTTATTATGAAAAAAGCGGCATCTACTTTTTGATTGTTGCACTCATAAGCATAGCTATCGGTTTTATTTTTTCAGCTAAAAAACCGAGGGATTTTACCTTTTACCTGAAGGAGGGCTGTGCAACAACCGCACTGGGCTGGATTGTACTGAGTATATTCGGCTGTCTGCCGTTTTACATATCAGGAGAGATTCCAAGCTTCACAGATGCTCTTTTTGAGACCATCTCCGGCTTCACCACGACAGGAGCGAGCATCCTGCCTGAGGTAGAATCACTCTCCTATTGCATGAATTTCTGGCGCTGCTTTACGCACTGGATTGGCGGTATGGGTGTGCTTGTATTTCTTCTGGCAATCATCCCGCTTTCAGGCGGCAGCAACATAAATCTGATGCGTGCTGAAAGCCCAGGTCCTTCTGTCGGAAAACTTGTTCCAAAGATGAGGCATACCGCCAGACTTTTATACATAATATACTTTGGTCTTACGACTATGGAGATTATTTTCCTGCTTTTCGGGAAAATGCCTCTTTACGATGCCATCTGTACCTCTCTTGGCACAGCCGGAACAGGAGGCTTTGGTATCAAAAACGACAGCTTTTGCGGCTACAATGTTTATCTGCAGTGGGTTGTTACCATATTTATGATACTTTTCGGTGTCAATTTCAACGCTTACTACCTGCTTTTCTTCGGTCACATCCGTGACGCACTTAAGGTTGAGGAGGTCAGATACTATTTCGGCATCATAATAGCCTCCGTTGTAGTCATAAGCGTGAATATCGCGCATATGTGTACCGGTGTGTTTGACGCAGTCACAAAGGCAGCGTTTCAGGTTGGCTCAATCATCACGACAACCGGATTCTCAAGCACCGATTTCGACAGATGGCCTGAGCTTTCAAAGACACTGCTTGTGCTTTTGATGTTCATTGGCGCATGTGCCGGAAGCACAGGCGGAGGTATCAAGGTATCGCGTATTGTTATCGCTGTAAAGACAATAGGCAAGGAATTAAATGGCTACATTCACCCAAAGAGTGTGAAAAAGCTCACCTTTGAGCACAAGCCTGTAGACCATGATGTTATCAGGTCAATAAATGTTTATTTCATGACGTACGCCGTCATTTTTGTTGTTTCAATGCTGCTTGTTTCCGTTGAAAACTATGATTTCACTACCAATTTCACGGCTGTCGCAGCTACATTTAACAATATCGGACCGGGTCTTTCTCTGGTCGGTCCAACATGCAATTTCGGCTTTTTTAATAATTTCTCCAAATATATACTGATGTTTGACATGCTTGCCGGAAGACTCGAGCTGTTTCCACTGCTCATCCTCTTCCATCCGTCAATCTGGAAGGAATTATTTATTCAAGCAGATAAAAAAGTAAAAGGGAATAGAAAGGAGAAACAAAATGTTCGCATGTAAAAATTGCGGTGGAAATGTGAAGTTTGACATCAAATCAGGCCAGTTAGCCTGTGAATACTGTCATTCACTTTTCGACCCTTACGCGTACGAGGACAAAACCTCTGATGCCGAGGTCCAGAAGGACTTCGACGCAACCATTTTCACATGCCCTCAGTGCGGAGGAGAAATCCTGAGCACAGACGATACCGCAGCAGGCTTCTGCAGCTTCTGCGGTGCATCAACTGTGCTCTACAGCCGCATGCAAAAGGAGCACAAGCCGGCTTATATCATACCATTTGCAAAGAGTAAGGATGACTGTAAGCAGGCCTACATGAGCCTCATGAAAAAGGCTATTTTCGCGCCAAAGGAGCTTAAGGATCCTAAGTTTATCGACGGATTCAGAGGTATCTACATGCCTTACTGGACATATTATGTAACCCAGAAGGCTCCTATTTCACTTCCGGCGAAAAGATCCCACCGTTCAGGAGATTACATCATTACAGACTATTACAGGCTCGAGGGAGATCTCGACGCCTACTACAAGGGACTGTCCTACGATGCATCTTCATCATTTGATGACAGCATCAGCGAAAAACTTGCGCCATATGATGTGAAGAAAATGAAGCGCTTTACACCGGCATTCTTAAGTGGTTTTTACGCTGATACAGCTGATTTACCATCAACGGTTTACGCAAGTGACGCAATGGATGCTGCCTGCACAAACACAGTAAGCGAAATAAGTAAAGAGCCAGCCTTTACCGGCTTGTCAGTCGACAGTGACTCCGCTGCCCTTTCGCCTTTAAGTCTTGGCACTACTGTAAAAGAGACCGACTACTCAATGTTTCCGGTATGGTTTTTGTCATACCGCAACAAGGATCGTGTGGCATATGCCACGGTAAACGGCCAGACAGGTAAGGTTGTTGCAGATCTGCCTATATCTGTCGGTAAATTCCTGCTAGGCTCGCTGATTGCGGCAATTCCGATATACATTTTATTGTGCCTGCTGACAGTCCTCACCCCCGGCATGACTCTCACCATAGTAGGTGTGCTTGCGATTATCGCAAATATCTGTTACTCACAGGAGCTGACCATGATTGCCGTAAAGGAAGCCGGCACCGAGGATAAGGGCCGTATCGCAAAAGAACAGCCGGAGGCTCTTGGTGCAATCAACAACCACAGACGCCTTAAAGCTGCAAAAAAAGCCACTAAAACCATAAAGAAAAAGACAAACACATCGTTTGTAGCTTACTTTATACTTTTTATATTTATCATTCAATTTGTACCTGCGCTGTTTACAATCATTGCAGGTATCGGAAGCGGCTTTGGCAATGCAGACGGCAGCCTGATTTTATTTGTTATTTTGACCATTATATCATTTATTTTTTCAATCAGAGCCTTCTCAAGCTTTGACCGTATGCCCGGACACAAGGGAGTTGCAGGACTCATCTTTGGCATGGTATCCATGCTTATTGGCGATGCAGTGCTACTTTTCCAGCCGGTGCTAGATGCATGGTACTATGGTGCTGCTTTTATCATCATTGCCTCAGTGCTTATCACACTGATCAATGTCATCCGCGCATTCAATGTGCTCACAACTCGCAAGCTGCCTCAGTTTGCCACACATAAGGGAGGTGACGACCGTGCATAGAAATAATTTTAAAAGTCCTTTTTTGCATTGTATAAAATGCAGATGCTCAGCTTTATTTACATTATTTTTGCTTGTTACAGTCCTTGTTTTGAGCAGCTCATCAAATGTATATGCCACCGAGACAGCCGCAGCTTCCAATCTAAGCGGTACAAACAAGTCTACCGGCTATGAGTACATCCTTGAGGACTCTGCCAATTTCATTGACGATGCCGCAAAGAGCAAGCTCATCTCACAGATGAAAAAGACAACCGACTACTGCAATATAGCCGTTGTCACCACTACCTCACATCCTTACGGAAGCACTGAAAGCTATGCAGTCAATACCTTTGAAGACTATTTCGGAACCGGTGCAAATGGTGTCATTTTCGTGATAGACAGAGATTTAGACGAGATTTATCTGGCTTGTGAGGGAAGCACGCAGAGAACCATCCCGAACTCAAAATGTAACTCCATCTGTGACAACACTTATATATATGCCACCTCAAGTCATGATTACGACTATTTCACCTGCTGTATGGAAACAATAGACCAGGTCAACACAGTCCTCGCAGGCGGACATATATCACAGCCTCTCAGATACATTTCCAGTATCTTTATCGCTCTCGCTGCCGGCATGATTTTTTGCTTTGTATATGCATTATCCCTGTCAAAGGGCCGCAAGGCTAAGAGCAACGAGCTCATGGGTGCAGCATTTACAAAGGTAGAGATTCAAAATGCACGCGCACGCTTTATGAGCCAGACAAGACACTACAGTCCACAAAGCTCAGGCTCAAGTGGCGGTCACAGCGGTGGTGGCGGTCATAGTGGCGGCAGTCACAGCGGCGGCGGTCACCACATCTAACCTCTGATTTTGATAAATACAATACCATCATCAGCCCCGGCAAATGCCGGGGTTGTTTTATTACAAAAAAACACTAAAAAAATCTCAATTTATGATTGTTTTTAGTACAAATATACTATATAATATTCGTAGTATTTTGAATTGTTTTTAGAGTAGACTTATTTAGTTTTGGGGCAAAAATGATTAAACGCAGATATATGAGAACACGACAATTGAAACCCGGCATGATTATTGATCAGGTCATCAAGGATCCTACCGGCCGTAACCTGGTGGTACAGGGCTCAGCTATCGATGATTATATCATCTCTTCGCTGCTTAAGCTCGGTATAATGTCAGTATACATCCGCGAGGGAAGTGCTGATCCTGACGATCCGGATGCCATACTGTCTCCAAAGGCTGCCGCCATGGTCAAACAGCTGCGTACGGACGACCGTTCCAAGGTCACCTTAAGCGACAGTGTCAGGCAGCGTGTATCAACCGGTGTCCAGTACATCTTCAACAACACTAACTCCGAGGAGCTAACACAGGCAACAAACATGATTGCAGACTCGCTCATGGAGGCCATCAATGAAAACGATGCCATAGCTGTCGATATCAGTTCCCTCAAAACAAGCGATGAGTACACCTTCAAGCACAGTGTGGATGTGGCTACTATTTCAATGATTCTTGCCAAGCAGATGAAGCTGCCTGACAACGAAATCCACGACATAGGTGTATCCGGCCTGCTGCACGATATAGGTAAGACAATGATCCCCAATGAGATTCTAAACAAGCCGGGCAGGCTCACGGATGATGAGTTTAATATCATGAAAAAACATTCCGTGTACGGCTACAATATGCTAAAAGACCGAAAGGATTTAAACAACTCTATACTGATGGGAGTGCTGCAGCACCACGAACGCATTGACGGAACCGGATATCCACTCGGCTTTGATGCACCCAAAATCTGTCAGTTTGCAAAGATTTTGTCTGTCGCAGATGTCTATGATGCGCTTGTCACAAAGCGTCCGTACAAGGATGCCTTATCACAGCGTGATGCAGTTGAGATGCTTATGTCCATGACAAACCAGCTTGATATAGGTGTCATGCGTGCTTTCATGAGCAGTATGATTCTATATCCTGTTGATTCAATTGTACAGCTTAGCAATGGTGAAAAGGCAAGAGTTGTAAAAAACAGTGAGTACTACATTCTCCGACCAACTGTTGTCGGTGTCGATTCCGGCAGAGTATACAATCTGGGCAATGATTTGAAGTGCGCAAGTATTATTATACTTTAGACATAATGATTTGAGCCACCTTAAGAATAAAAAAGCTGATGCGTCATGCTTACATGCAGGCATCAGCTTTTTGTTCTAAGTGGTTTTATAGTTATTAATTGCTTGCAAAAATAAAAAGCCCTCAGCACTGTGTACTGAGAGCTTTTTGTTTTAGCAGTCCGTACGGGAATCGAACCCGTGTTTCCGCCGTGAGAGGGCGGCGTCTTAACCGCTTGACCAAAGAACCGTATATTATAATACCATGGTCAATCGGATAATGCAAGCTTTTTTTGAAATTTTTTTAAAAAATTTTTATTTGTTATTTATCTGCCTTTTTCCTTCTTTACTTTCTTTATACGTTCTCTTTTAAAGCGTTCCTTCAGACTCTCTGTAAATGTCTCGAGATACCTGTTCTCCACCTTTGGATTTCTGAAGCCCTGTGCTCGGTTAAGCGCAGATTTCTTTAAAGCACCCATTGAATCGATGACGCGGTCTGCACTGGCTCTGATACGTTTTCTCTTTCTGCGCTCCTCGACTGCCTCCGCAAGCTCCTGTGACCTCTCCTGCGACCTTTCATCTGCCGCCTTCTTACGCTCTTTAACCTCTTCCACAACCTCATCCATATAGGTGTTGAAATTGTTCTGCAGATTGACGATCGTTCTACTGAAATCTGTAAGCGCTGACACGGTGATTGCAGTGTCTACAGCTAAAAAGCCCATAAGAAGCAGTGAGAAAAACTCATACCATATAGGTGACATCCAGCCTGTGATGAACTTCGTAAATGGTGCAATAAAATACACCACTATAAGTCCTGCCACCCCAAAGCCTACAGAATATGGAAAGCACACCCTGCCGTTTATATTAAGCGGCATGCTGCTGTAATCCCACCAATATGCATGAAACAGCTTCTCAAGCACCCACGATGTGCCATATTCTAAGACAATGCTTCCAAAAAATGCCACAAGAAATATCTGCCACCATGTAAATGTCGCATCAGTATGAGCAGAAATAAGATCTGCTATCGCAGTGATCGCGACACCTCCGGCTCCGTAAATAGGACAAAGCGGCCCATAGAGGAAGCCTCTGTTTTCCCATTTTTTTGCCCTGATGGTACAGTAGATGCTCTCATATATCCAGCCCATACAGCTAAATATAATAAAATACACAAAATATCTTGATAACCACATATATAATCCTTTCTCCCCGGATAATTTATGATATACAGCAAATGACATTGATTCCCTTATGTCTGCAAATTAAAAATCACTCTCCGGATACATCTCATCTAAGTATATATCATACCATTTTGTACACTCATTTGTCCATGAGTCAGCAACTTTTTCATATTGCAGTCGCAGCTTATCGACATTTTCTTCGTTAAGCTCGCTTTCTGCTTCACATAGCTCTTCATAAACCTTTTCTGCTTCTTCAGCTGCCTTCATCACCGGCTCTGCCGCAAGTGCAAGCTTCCACTCTAGGTACGCCTCTTCTGTTGAAAGCTGTCTGGTCTCATGTCGCTCCCTCTTTGGGACAGCCGCAAGTGCCTCGACCATCGCAGCATCCTTTGCCTGCATGAGTGCCGGCAGATTGCCATCCTTTGATGCCTTAAGCCTTGAAATATAATGGTCATAGCCAAACGGATAGTACATCACCTTGTCATTTTCAAAGACCAATATGGCATCAGCCACCTGCTTTATGAAATACCTGTCATGCGATACAAAGAGCATGGTGCCGGTATATGCCTTAAATGCCGATTCTAGTGTCTCCTTCGCCGGAATATCCATGTGATTGGTCGGCTCATCGAGTATCATTAAGTTCGGACGGCCTGTCAGAAGCTCTGCGAGCACAAGCCTGGACTTCTCACCGCCTGAGAGCGAGCTGATACGCTTTGAGGCATTTGCCCCTCCAAACAGATACCTGCCAAGCGTCTTTCTTAAGTCCTTCTCCACAAGTGCCGGAAAAAGCTCGTGAAAATGGTCTCTCACGGTCTTATCGCTGTCTATAAGTGCCGACTGCTGGTCAAAATATCCCACCAGCAGATTGCTGCCGAGCTGGCTTGTGCCCTTTATTGGTGGAATAAGTCCTGCCACAGTCTTTAGAAATGTTGATTTTCCTATGCCGTTGTCACCAATTACGGCAATCTTCTGACCACGCCTTATACGAAGCGACAGCTCAAGAAGTACACTGCCGTCGTAACCTATCTTAAGCTCCTTCGCCTCATAGACCCATTTACCGCCCGGAAACTGTGGCTCGATATTGCCTGTAAAAATATGAGCTTCGTCTTCAACCGGCTTTTCTATCAGCTTCATGCGTGCCAGCATGGTCTTGCGTGAGCGTGCAAACGCAGCTTTTTTCGGCTTATGCTTGAATTTGTCGATAAGCTCATTATTGTGCGCAATCTCCGCCTGCTGGCGCTCGTAGGCTTTGCGCTGTATCTGCAGATTTTTAAGCTTCTGCTGCCTGTACTGAGTGTAGTTGTCGGCATATCTGTGCAGACTGCCATTTTCAAGCTCATAAACACCAGTCGCAACTGCATCAAGAAACGCCCTGTCATGGGACACAATGACAACAGCCTTTGGATAGTTTATCAGATAATCCTCCAGCCACTCGACAGTTTTCATATCAAGATGATTCGTCGGCTCATCAAGAAGCAGCAAATCCGGCTTTTCAAGCAGCAGCTTTATAAGTGAAATCTTGGTCTGTTCACCTCCAGAAAAACTGCCGAGTGTACGGCTTTTTTCTTCTTTTTCAAAGCCAAAGCCTGTAAACAGCCTGTCGTACTCCATCTCGTAGTCAAACCGCTCTTTGGAATATGTATCCCTGTCCGGACAGCTCTCAAGAAGTATTTCCTCGATTGTCTTGTCCTGATTGGAGGAATCAACCTGACGGAGCATTCCGATTGTGATATTTCGCGAGGTTACGATTCCAAGACTATTTTTGCAGGCAGTCTCTTTGCCATGTGCTCCTGACGACATACCGCGATGGTCATCGCGGTCAAGCTGCATCTCTCCTGCAAGAAGCCGAAGCAATGTGGTCTTTCCTGCTCCGTTTTTGCCGACAACAGCTATTTTTTCTTTTTCCTTTATATAAAAATCAATATGGGACAGAATCGTCTGACCTCCTGCCGAAACTGTCCCATCCTTAATCTGGTATAACATATCTAATTAATATCCTTCAAGCTGTCCAAAAGTTCGAGATCCGACTGTAAAACCCTGATATTGGACGTAACCGGCTCCTGTCCCGGCTTTGTAACTGTGATTTCAATAACAGAGTCTGCCGGAATGCCGCTGCCGAATGCATACTGTAAAAAGGATACAAACTTTGGGTGGTTTGCCGTAAATGTATTTTTTGCTTTCATCATTTTCATTATGCTTGCTGGGTTCATGTATTTTCTCCAATCTTATCTATATGATATCTCTTTTGACGCACATATCTTTACGTTCGTTATATTATACCATGAGCCAATTCTATAATCTATCATTTTAGAATTATTTAATTTCTTACGATTCCTCACAATAATTAAAGCGTACACTATATCATATAGCATACGCTCTATTATTTAATCACTTACGTTATGTATTATAATCTCACAACCACTATTCTTTATCTTTAATGTATTTAATTATTATAGATGCTATAGTTGATATTATCATAAATCCAGTAGCCATCTCTATACTATACTTATATGATATTACTAATGTTATTGAATCAAGAATTAAAATAATAATGGATCTAACAGCCCTTCCTCTATGATATTCTTTAATCGCATTTTTATCATCTACGTTATACTCATAAAAATATCTATTTATGGATATTCCTATAATATTGATTCTAAAACCATGTAATATCACTTTAGTTATGCAAAAAATCCATAATAATACAAAAAACTGCTGAAGTGTTATAACTATCATTACTATCTACTTCCCATCTCTGCTACCTGTGCATTCAATACAATCATGCTCGGACTATCTCCTCTATTAGATTTATAAGATGCATTATTTATACTATATGACATTCTACCAGTAATTTTGTCATAAGTAATAGTATATCTTTTAGTAATATATGCATCGGTAAATATATTTTTACCGTTAATTACCGGCGCATATCTAACCTTTTGTGTAGAAAAACATCCTTCCTTTCACATGCGCTTTCAGATTATAATACATACTAAGTATAATATAATTGTGTAAAACTTAAATTAATTTTCCTACAAGAATATGTAAATTATAGATATTTTCTGTGTATCTGTCACGATTAATTTCTGAGTCTGCGCAATTCCCTCGGCGTCATGCCAAACTGCGCCTTAAACATCCTGCTAAAAACCTTGTAATTCGTGAATCCATTGCGCTCCAGAATATCTGTTATCGAATCATCTGTTACAAGAAGCTCATCATGAATATGGTCAATCCGTACCAGATTGATGTACTCCAGAAAAGTCACACCCATACATCTTTTGAACATACGGCAGAAATACTCCTGATTCAGCGATGCTATATCAGCCGCTGTTTTTAATGAAATCTGCTCCTGATAGGACTGCGCGACGTACTGCAGTACTCCTTTAAGACGGGCTATCTGTTTTGACTCTTTTTCCATATTAGCATCAATGTGTGAATAGCTCGTATACAAAATATAGAGAAATTCATTCATCTTAGCCATCAGACGAAGCTCATAGCCTTTATCCTTTTTGCAGTAAATTCGTGTTATTGCTTTTAGAAGAGTTTTCATCCGATCATATTTTTTTGTATTCTTTTCTCCATCATAGCATTCCAGAAATCTGACGTGCCCATAATCCTCTATATAATTATCCAAATACATATATGGTACCTGTATAAGAAAGGCTTTAACCATCCCCTTACTATTTGTGCTGTGGATTTTACTTGAATTTATGATATAGAACTCATCTTTATGAAGAATATATCCATCATTAGCATATATATCAGTGTTTTCATTACTTGATATCTGTAATTCTCCCTCAAGTACATAGATTATCTCCAGATGATCATGCCAATGGCTCGGTGACATCTGGCGGTATGTCTCATATAGGAGACAGTATACCGGCAGATGTGGTATTGATTTTATATATTCGTGCGTGTATTGCTGCATGTGAACCTCCATATGCGTAAGCTTTTATACTAGAATTTACAGATTTGAAGCCTTAATTATATATAATATAATGGCAAAGCAAAAAGTCAATATCGACATAAAATAAAGTCATTATCATGATTGAAAATCATTCTATTTTAGCTTACAATTCTTTTATAATATATGAAAAATTATGGTAATTTTATAAATAAAATGCCATACAGACACAAAATTAACTCTATAAACACAATATAAGGAAGGTATCTGCTATGAACAAATGGTCACGAATCAAATTCACTCCTAATCTTCCACTTGGGGCAAATGGTGAAAGAGTTACAGGAAGCAAGGCTCACATCGAGCTTTCAAAGGAAGCTGCCAAGGAAGGCATGGTGCTTCTCAAAAACGAAAACAACGTACTCCCTCTTGCAGCGGGTTCTAAGGTAGCCCTTTTCGGAAAAGGCACCTTCGACTATGTAAAGGGCGGTGGTGGAAGCGGTGATGTAACTGTTGCATATATCCGCAGCCTCTACGAGGGGCTTAAGCTTCAAAAAGATAAAATAAGCGTATTTGAGGAGCTGTGCGATTACTACCGCAACGACATTAAAAAGCAGTATGCAGCCGGTGCGGTACCCGGCATGACTATAGAGCCGGATGTGCCGGTTGAGCTTTTAAACAAGGCAAAGGCATATACCGACACTGCTATCATCTCAATCTGCCGCTACTCCGGAGAAGGCTGGGACAGAAAGAGTGTTGTTGACCCAAACAACAAGGCTCTCTGGGACTACGAACGCGAGATGACGGAGAAGTCAGCAGAGCTTTTTAAGGATGGTGATTTCTGTCTTTCCGTAAAAGAAAAGGAGATGGTTGACACTGTAAAAGCCGGTTTCAAAAATGTAATCGTGATTTTAAATGTCGGTGGAATGGTTGATACATCATGGTTTGCTTATGATGATCAGATTCAGTCAGCACTGCTTGCCTTACAGGGTGGCATGGAAGGCGGACTCGCTGCCGCTGAGCTTTTAGTAGGAGATGGCAATCCTTCCGGAAAAACTGTCGATACATTTGCCAAATCGCTCAACGACTATCCGTCTACTTACAATTTCCATGAGTCAAGAGACTATGTGGACTACACCGATGATATATATGTCGGATACCGCTATTTCGAGACAATTCCGGGAGCAGCGGAGAAGGTTGTTTACCCATTCGGCTATGGCCTCTCATACACCACATTTGATGTGGAGACTGTTTCTGCCGGCGTTGTGAATTCCAACTGTACGTCTGAGGCCAATAAACTTTATGCAAAAGTCCGTGTGACAAATACAGGTAAATTCTCCGGAAAAGAGGTTGTTCAGGTATACATTGCTAAACCACAAGGAAAGCTTGGCAAACCTGCAAAGGAGCTCGCAGCCTTTGAAAAGACAAGAGAACTGCAGCCGGGTGAATCACAGCTTATGATCCTTACATGGGAAATAAACGATATGGCATCATATGATGACCTTGGAAAGGTTAAAAAATCTGCATATGTACTTGAAGCCGGTTCATATGATATATACGTTGGAACGAGCGTCCGTGACGTGACAAAAGCTGATTACTCATATATATTAAATCATGATGTAATTACTGAGCAACTTTCAGCAAAGCTGGTTCCTACAAGTCTGCCAAAGAGAATGCTCGCTGACGGAAGCTATGAAGCTCTGCCTCAAAGTGAGCCTGTGGACACCGACTACTCAGCTATTGGCACCATTGACCCTGCCCTGACAGAGGGTGTTGGTCCATGTCAGAGAGCCATACCATACTTCCGCTTTGCCGATGGCATGGCTAAAAACGGCAGTCACGACATCATGGATGTTGTGGAAGGACGTATCACGCTTGATGAATTTGTATCAGAGCTTTCCATCGATGATCTCATTCATCTGCTCGGCGGACAGCCAAATACAGGTGTTGCAAATACCTTCGGTATCGGAAATATGCCTGAATACGGTATTCCTTCAGTCATGACAGCAGATGGTCCTGCAGGAGTGCGCATAGCACCTGAGGTCGGTATATGCACCACTGCGTTTCCATGCTCCACACTGCTCGCATGCACATGGAACCCGGATGTTTTAGAGGCTGTAGGACGCGCCGGCGGTGAAGAATTAAAGGAAAACAACCTTGCACTGTGGCTCACCCCTGCCATCTGTATTCACAGAAGTCCTCTCTGCGGACGTAACTTCGAGTACTACTCAGAGGATCCATTCGTCACAGGAAAGCTCGCAGGTGCCATGGTACGCGGAATCCAGTCAAACAATGTCGGTGCCACAGTCAAGCACTTTGCCTTGAACAACAAGGAAACCAACCGCAAAAACAGCGATTCACGCGTTTCAGAAAGAGCTGCCAGAGAAATCTATCTGAAGGCATTTGAGATGATTGTAAAGGATGAAAATCCATGGGCTATTATGTCCTCTTACAATATGATAAACGGCTACAGAGCCTCTGAAAGCGAGGATCTTTTGACAGGAATACTGCGTGATGAATGGGGCTATGAAGGAATGGTCACAAGCGACTGGTGGACCTGTGGCGAGCATTACAAGGAGACAAAAGCCGGAAATGATCTTAAGATGGGAAATGGATATCCTGATCGTGTAAAGAAGGCTTATGATAAGGGTGCCATCTCTCGTAGTGAGATGGAGACCTCTGTAAAGCGTATATTAGGATTCATATTAAAGCTTGATTAAATTTTACTCTGCTTTATGTAAACCTACCCGGTTCATAATACCCGATACTTATTATAAAAAGACAAAAACGGACATGCAAAACTGCCATGTCCGTTTTTGTATTTGTATTTGTATATCTTCAATCATTAATTCTGTATTTTAGCATATTCCTCAATTTTACATACATGCTCTTTTGTTTTTTCATCATAGTTGATTGCCACAAGCAGGATGTTTCCCGTATATTGCAATAATGAATTCGGATACTGTCTCTCACGAATCTGCTGCATGGCTGTATCCGCATTCTTATTCCATTTCAGCTCCACAACAAGCGCCGGATAATCATTTATATACTCAGGCTTCGGAATATAAACAAAATCAGCAAAGCCACGCCCTGTCGGTAATTCCCTGACCGGCTTAAAATAATAGTTCATTGTTCCAAGATAAGCAATGGTCAACACACTGCTAAGGGAGTTCTCGTCATTATATTGAATCACAGAGGTATATTCCATATGAATCTGCTCAATTTTTGCTGCCACAGTATTTACATCTTTGTTTATTGTTGCATTAAACAAATCTATTGACTGTCTCTCAAACTGTATGATTTCATCCCATTTGTTTTCCTCAACCGCATCCATAAGCTCATTGCGAAGCTCTTCATTCGGAATATATGCCATCTGATTTTTCTGATTAAAAGCCAGATATCCAAGATGTATAAGCAATGTCAGCACATCATCTTTGTTTTTAAATGATACCATATCATTCTGAAACGTGGTTGTTCTAACTTTTATCTCATTTCCGGAAATCATTGAAATAATAGCGGCTCTTAATCCATCAAAATCCATGTCAATAAGCGGAATCAGAGATTCATATGTGCCGGTCTGTGACCAATAGCTTTGGAAGCTGCCTCTCATCATCACGCTCACTACCGCTTTTGGATTATACACATGTTTACCCGAAAGCATATAGCCATCATACCAGTTTTTTACTGCTTCATAATCCCTGTCATACTTTTTGCATAACTGCTTAACCTCATCATCTGTAAAGCCAATATATGATGCAAGCGCTCCTGCATCAAGCATTGTGAACTCTTCAAAATTGTTAAGTGCTGACTGAGTTTTTAGCTTTTTAATAGGAAGTATGCCGGTAAGATAAGCTAACGCAATATACTTTGTCGGCTCTGTCCCTTTAAACATTCCTCTGAGGAAATTAATATATTCCTCCTGCAATTCCTTATTATTAGCCTCATCTCTTATCAACACATCCCACTCATCTATTATTATAACAAAGGTATTTCCTGTGGCTGCGTTTATATAAGACATGGCTCCATAGGCTGTTTTAACAGTGTCCGGTATCACATCACCATATGCTATTATAAGCTCATCAAGAATACCATTATTGATGTATTTCACGGTGTTTTGCACTTCACCCGCATCCATCATGCACCACTGGACATCAATATGAATAACATCATATTTATTAAGGTTTGTCTCAAAGGAATCAAGCCTGCCTACCTTTAGAGTAGAAAACATATCAAAGGAATCACATCCTCTGCTATAATAAGCAGCAAGCATATTCGCCGTAATGGACTTTCCAAAGCGCCTCGGTCTGCTATTGCATATGCATGCCATATCAGAACCTATAACCTTATTGGTGTATGCCAAAAGCATAGTTTTATCCACATATATTTCCGATTTCAATGTCTTTTGAAAAGCTTTATTTCCCGGATTTAAAAATCTTCCCATGAATTTTCCTACCTTAATGAAATAATTTAACAACCTATACTACATGTTAAGTATAGCAGTTTTTAATCAACTTCACCATATCAACTTTATATATATACAATTTAAACTATTACTTCCCATAAATATTGTACTCAGGCTCATCCACGCCATCTGTTCCGGCATAGTATGACATCTCCACCTCGTTGAGTCCTTTTTTCTTGTCAAGAATCACATTGTACTGGGATGAATATATTACATCTCCATTTTTATTAAATCTGTATTCAATATTCACTCCATCTTTACCTTTTAATGCCTTTCTTGGAATCTTTGCAAGGAAGATACGCTCACTGTCGGAAATCTTCTTCACCTCGACTGCATCCACCCATTTGAAAAAGACTGGTGCCGCCACTCTTGTATCATCCATGCTATAACTGTCGTAATCATAGTAGGCTGTGTCATCATCTTCTGTATCCTTTAACACATGATAGCCCATCTGTATGCTGTCCACTCCATCAAGACCGGTATCATTGTTGTTATAGCTGCCCAAATCGTAAGGCGAATATACATATAAAAGGATAAGCTGTGAGCTCTTTACCTCATTTATGCTATCTCTGAATAAATGTGCAGCCTTTATATGAGATACATTGAACTGTCTTAAGCTGTCATTTGTCTCACCTGCCAGCTGTCTTGCATACATGGTGACCATACCCTTATTTTCCATAAAGTCTGCATCTGCCGCAAGCACCGGGGATGCATCCGTGGAAAGTGACATCAGATATTTGTAGTCTGTATCCTCCATACATGCTGTATTGTACCTTGCAACCAGATAATCCGGCCTTGCAAATGCAAGCACAAGATAACATATCCCGATTACTATTATTCCGTACCAAAATAGTGAAAAAGCAGGCTTACATATAGATAAAATCACCCCGAGCATAAACAATGCTATCACTCCAAGTGCCCAGAACACACAAAGTCTGGTGGCTGTCAGCCCGTACTCTGACACATACAGTCCCATACGGTATGCGCTTGATGCAATCATGATATATGTGCACAGTGTTATTAAAATTAAAAATGCATTTAATATTTTATTTCTCCTGAACAATCCACTTCCAAGCAATACGATAATCACATTAAGTATACACACGAAAAGCAACTGGAAAAAGCCTTCTCTCGCGTACTTGGCGTAGGTATAGCCACTTGGAAGCTGCATAAGTCCCCCGAACAGATACACAATCTGTATAAAACAGAAAAATACATATACCACTGATATAGTTGCAGCTACAGTGATACCGATTGCAGCCGGAAATGCCGGAGTCTCAACCGGTGCATCCGATATACGCTTCTTGCTCAGATACTTTATACCACAGTACGATGAGAAAAGCGCAAATACAAAAAGAAATACAACCTTGCTCACTGTAAAGAAATTGATATCAGCAAATATTTTCTTTATTACTGAGGCAAAAACCGCATCCGCAGAGCACAGCAGCACCACTATCAGCACAACCAGAGGAAAGGCAATTGCTATTCCGATAAACACATAAAGCATTCTGTGTTTTTTCACATGCCGCTCTCCGGCAGTTGCATTTGCACTGTCACCGACCATACTGTCACTGCCCATATTGTCACTATCCATGCGCTCATTTCTCATATAGTCAGCAATATCCATAAACGGCTCAGCTATACATCCAATCGCTCCAAACACTGCCTGAAATGCCGCAGCGATATACTTTATGAGCCCCCACTGTCTGTCATTGCAGAAATTGTGAAGTAGCATAAAAACAAGAAACACAAGTATCCAGCAAAAATTAAATCCTTGTATAATTTTATTACCGGTCAAGCCTGATGATAGGCCTGTGAGTATCATCATCACACTGTACCATATAGTGAGTGGCTTTGCCTCTATATGAAGTATCTTCATACAATACAGGCTGTATACTCCTGTGACGATTGCAAACAACGTAACAAGTATTCCACCTGTATTCTCATACAGGAAAATGGTGTACAGCAGCGCATATATTATCGTAGGTATACATAGCCTGCCAAAGAAATCCGCGTTTCTCCTGCTTTGTTCACGCCGTCTTTGCTCCGCCTCCTGCTGCATCTTCTGCAGTTCAATACCCGACACCCCCATATGTGGCTGTGAAGTCTGTGGCGTGTTCTGTGAAAACTGTTGGGGATTCATGCCCCCGATATTATTATTGTCCATAGCTACCTCCTTACTATCTATGTAGTTATTTTCTCATATTTTTTACTTACCGGCTTAATTGTAATCCAAGATTCCATACCCGCTATCTTGGATAAGTGTAAAAGTTAATAGTTATCAGTGTAAAAGAAAGGTATGGATTTTCTTTTACAAATGAATTGAGAATGACTGGATAGTTGGTCTCTTTTCTGTTATGCTTTGATTTCTGGCGGCTGGAAAGGAGTCACCATGTCAAAGTTTTTATCTTATGAAGATCGAATGATTATTGCTCAACGCCTTCAGGAGAATGCATCCTTTGGGGCAATTGGCAAAGAGTTAGGAAAGGACCGTACAACCATTGCCAAGGAGATTAAAAAGTATTCCTATGATAAGAAAATCGGTCGTCCTGGATATCCGTATAATCCTTGTAAATTCCGTGCTACATGCAAAGCAAAAAGGATTTGCGGAACAAGCTGTACACACCAATCTGCTTACAAATGCAGCCTGTGCTCTGAATGCACCTTACATTGTTCTGATTTTGTAGAAGATGTCTGTTCTGTCAAAAATAAGCCACCTTATGTTTGTAATGGCTGCAGTCAGCTGCCGAAATGCACGTTATTAAAACGTATTTATGATCCGGCAGATGCACATGAGAGTGCACATCATGCTGTTTCGGAAGCCAGAACC
>OGYK01000410.1_pt1 | contig 36033 bp, 34 predicted proteins | sample 1576501 | NCBI WGS metagenome assembly OGYK01 (sample SAMEA3541530, study PRJEB24748) | human gut metagenome | biome: human gut; feature: human-associated habitat; material: faeces | place: China | collected 2012
AAAAGCCTGTGTTGGCGATTGAGGTTGACGGATATGAATACCATAAAGAGGATACTGTTCAGGCTTCAAGAGATTTATTGAAAAATCATATTATGGAGTTGTATGAAATTCCATTTCTGAGATTTATGACTAATGGTAGTGGCGAGAAAGAAAAGATTATAGAGATGCTGGATAAGTCGGTTGGGTAACGAAAGGAAAGATCCGTATGGAGATTATAAGAAGGGATGAGTTACAGGAACTTTTAGATGTTGTCAGGATGAAACCATATGGCAAATTCTTGATAACAGGTGCGGCAGGAAGTGGTAAAACTTTTTTGTTAAATATAATTGGAAAGATATTAGAGGAACAAGGATGGGAAATCTGGTATGAAACGATGGAATTTTCACAGATGGGAAACAAAATATGGAAACATCCATCTGATTTTACAGATGTTGTTTGTTTAGTGGATGGTTTGGACGAAGCATATAGATATAAACAACAAATGGTAGAGCACATTAAAAATGCTAGAGGGTGTTATATATGCACTGCTAGAGAAAATAAATTTGATATAAATTTTGATTATGAAATAAGGTTAAAGCCATTAACAGATAAACAGATATTATTGTTTATTAGTGATTATCTTGGTGCCCGTATCTCGAGTGACAGTATTGTAGAAGGTATTTTTAAAGAACTTGATAAGCAAAATTTAACGCCTAGAACGATAGCTGAAAAGCTTCATACAAAACTAAAGGGCGAGGGGCTTAACGAATATTTTCTTGATTTTGAAAAGGATATACATCAAATATATACATATAAAGGTGGTGTATCTCTACAACATCCAGAGATAGTTGTTCCAGAACGAAAAATTATTAGAGTACCAGACGAAATAAAAAATGATATAAAGGTAGTAACGCATTCGCTTGTGGATAAAGTTGCATTAAGACCAGAAATACTTCAAGAAATTACCCCTAGACAGTTTGAGGAACTAGTTTGTGAATTATTTGAAAGAAAAGGATATAATGTGCAACTTACGAAACAGACAAGAGATGGTGGTAAGGATTTGATTGTTCTTAATAATTCAATGTTAGGCGATTTGGTGATTTATGCTGAATGTAAAAAGAAATCACCTAAGCATCCTGTGAATGTTGGACTTGTTAGACAACTATATGGAACTGTTGAAGCGGACAGGGTTACAGCAGGAATAATGGTAACTAACTCATATTTCTCAAAGGATGCTCGTAGATTTCAGCAGACGATAAAAAGTAGAATGAATTTAATAGACTATTCAGAGTTAATGAAACAGATAATGGATTGCAGGTAGGAAAATGATAACTATTGAAGTTGAATGGAGACATTGTTATGGCAGTATCATACAATAAATTATGGAAACTATTAGTTGATAAAAAAATGAGTAAATCAGATTTGCGTAAAAAGGCAGAAATTGCTCCTAACACAATGACAAAGCTTCGCCGTGATGAAGAGGTAAGCCTTACAATTCTTAGCAAAATTTGTAAAACTTTACATGCAGACTTTGGGGATATTGTGGAGTATGTGCCGGATGCAGAAATATGGGATTTGTATAATGAGAACAGAGAGCTTCTGGGAAAAGACCATGTAAGAGGAGAGCAGCTACCGATAGATGGATATCATTTGGTGGTGCATGTATGGATTCGTAATTCAAAGGGAGAGTACCTTATTTCGCAGCGTTCTGCAAATAGGCCAACATATCCTTTGATGTGGGAATGTGTAGGTGGTTCGGTTGTAAAGGGAGAAGATAGTTTACAGGGAGCAATTCGTGAGGCAAAGGAAGAGGTTGGCGTTGATTTAATGCCGGAAAATGGACAAGTGCTTTTTACAAAGACACGAAAAATCATTGAGGGGAAAATCTTTAATGATATTATGGATGTTTGGCTGTTTGATTACGATGGGGAGGTTGATTTAGGCAATGCCACAACAGATGAAGTGGCACAGGTTGCTTGGATGAACAGGGAACAGATAAAAGAATTGTTTGATGCAAATATGTTTGTGGAGACGTTGGAATACTTCTTTACGGAAGTGGATAAGTAGTTTTTAGATGAGCTTGAAATTAAATTTATGCAATGAAAATTTGCTGGAAAGAGGTTGCGTATGACAAGGAAACAGATATGGTCGGTTATTAGGGAATTGGATTATACATTAGATGATAATACAGTGGAAACTATGACTGATGATATATATAATAAGATTTTGTCGAATATATATGATTTTTCAAGTTATAATTGCGAAATATATACACAACAGAATAAAAAAAGAAAAATCTATACTTATGATAAGTTATCTGTTGAAAATGTTTTGTGTCACTATCTAAAGAAGCAGATAGATAACATATTCAATATCCGATATGCAAGTAGAAGTAAAATTATGAATCGGTTATTTAATACATTACCAGTAATGAAAAATATGAATGACTTTGTGATTATACGAGCGGATTTTAAATCTTTTTTTGATAGTGTCTTATCTGAACATGTGTATAATGAGTACGTTAAACAATCTTTATTAAAGCGAAATGACAAGGAAATTTTAGAAACATACATTCAAATATTTGAATTTTGCTATGCGGGATTGTGTTTATCGAATGGGTTAACTGAAATTATTTGTCGTGAATTCGATAATCATATTATGGCGAGGCTTGAGAAATACGGTGTGTTTTTTTATGAAAGATATGTGGATGATATGTTGATTATTACAAACAGTTTTTTGGCTCAAGATAAGTTTATGGAAATAATGGATGAGACTATTATTGAGGTGTTTGGTAATTGCCCGGTAAAGATAAATATAAATGCTGGAAAGTTTTCGTATATAACAAAGAGAAATTTAGCGACAGACAATAGATTTAATTTTTTAGGATATGATTTTAATATGAAGCAAGACACAAATAAAATATATTTTGAATATGGCATTGCAGCTAAAAAGATAAATAAGTATGCCAATATAATAGAAAAGGCATTTCAAGAATATAGCAAAACAAATGATATGGAAAAACTGAGGCAACGAATAAAATTGTATTCATCAAGGGTTGTTATCGGTAGGGCTATAGAAGGTAGGAATTTTGATTGGCTGACTAAAGGAGTGATTGCTAACTATAATGAGTTAAGGTATAGGATGGATGAATTGTCAGAAGAGACAGAAGTGTTTTTGAAAAAGCTATATTTTCATTTTCTGAAAAAGTACAATTGTAAAAGACCGTATTTTCTTACAAACAAACAAAATGAAGAGAGTATTTATAATTTGTATTCTTCTTTATTTAGAAATAGAACCTTGATTTTCGAGAAAAGTATAGGAATATCTGGAAATACGATAATTAAGTGGATAAAAAAATTAGACCCCACATATTCTGAGTGGGGAAAGGACTATTATAGAATTGTAATGGATTATCTTACTATTTTGAAAATAGAATAGGTTCATTTCTTGCGAAATGAACCTACTCCGTTACAATGTATACTCTTTCCTAATGAAAGTACCTTGTACAGCTGACGTGTGTAACAAGATAATAATAATAGCCTTTGGGTTATGTAGTATGCTCTTGTTACGTGAACAGTATATCGTTCAATATTATTATGAAACTATATGGAGAAAAAGTCAATGGATTTAAATAATATTAAGAGAAATCAATTAGATTATATTTTAACAGATATGTTGCCGACGGAATTGTCTGAGAGGTTTACATTTTTCTACTTTTACGAATTCTTAATGACAAAAAGAAAAGAATTGAAGCAAATGAACAATTTTTTGATTTCAGTCAAGAATAAGTATAAAACAGGGATTATGTTTGAAGGTGGAGGAAGTGGACATGGTGGGCATAAAGGAAATAACTGGGTTACAATGCCCTTGAAATATTCAATAATGAAAGAATTACATACAGAAAGAGAAATTAGTTTACTGCAGCCTATAGCTGCGGTAGAATTGTTTGCTTTTGTATCAATATATCAAAAAGAATTGATTAATTTATTAGATATGAATTCGATTTTTTCGTTGAGACATCATCATAAAAATAATGAGTTGTGTTACAAGAATAAAAACAAATCGATTACAAAGTATTTTGCGGTGGAAAGCGCACAGATAGATAAAGACTTAATAGAGAAAACAGGAATGTTTTTTGATATTAAGCCATATAAGTCGATTGCATCTTTCACATCATCAGAGGAATGGTTGGTTTTAAATAGTAAGTATCGCTATTTTATCAGAACTGATTATAAAGCGTGTTTTGATAGTATATATACTCATACATTCAAGTGGTTGATTGGAAAAGATGTAAATGATACAAAAGATTTTAAAAATACAAATATATATACGACCATTGACCGTATATTACAGAATATTAATGCGAGAACCTCGAATGGGATTGTGGTTGGACCAGAGTTTTCAAGAATGATAGCTGAAATATTATTACAGGCTATAGATAGAACGGTTTACAGTAAATTATTAAATAGTGGGAAGGCTGTTGGGGAGAATTATAATGTTTATAGATTTGTTGATGATATTTTTATTTTTGCTGAATCAGAGGAACTTGCAAATGAAATAGTGCAAATATATTCGGAGATTTCTGCGAAATATTTATTAAGATTAAATGAAGGTAAATTATATAAAAATACAGTTCCGTTTGTATTAGATGAATGGGTTAATGGAACTTCGATTTTTGCAAATAGAACAAGCGCTTGCTTGTTTCGTACAAAGGAAGAGCAGGAAATTTGGTTACAAAAAGAGAAGCAAAATAGCCCGGAGAAAGAGGTAGTACCACATATTCTTAAAAGCAGAGCTTTGTATTATTCAAAAAGAAGTATAATGAATCAATTAAATGAACTTATTTGCGAATATCCTTCAAAGGACAGAACGATAGTGGCTTACTTTCTGGGAACAATTCTCAATAAGGTATCAAGAAATAAAGAAAATGTAAAAATTTTTTCGGAACATGTTACAGAGCAGACAGTAGCAAACTTTATGGATTTAATATTTTATGCGTATTCATTCTTTCCTAACTATAATAATACACAGAGATTTTTATCTATTGTAAGTTATATTAGAGATGAATATGACATATTCACTTCATCTGAACAATTACAGAAATTAGTTAATAAATATGCTTTTATTTTTGATAAGGCGAATCTTAATGACATAATAAATTTAGTGTTATTTTGTGCTCATGCAAAAATAGAAATTCCATATAGGCAAGAGCAAATGATTGTATGTAAGTTGCGTGAAAAAGATGATCCTATTCTATGGGCATCCTATTTACTATATTCGCAGTACAGTACCAAGTATTACAAAGAGATACGAGATGAAATAGGCGGGATTTTGTTAGAACGCATTGATGCGATCATAAAAAAAGACAGTATATATACATATAGGGAATTTTGGTGGGTAATTATATTTAATAAGTCGCCACATCTTACTATAGCAGAGCAATCCATAGTTGACGATTTAATTAACGAATTAAAAGTTAGTACAGCTACAAATTTGAGTGCGGAGGAGATATGTGGAAATCTGTTTGTTGAATTTGTGAAAAATAACAGTAGACAGTTTTTTGAATGGGATATGGAAGAAAAAGACTTTTTGCGTAATTACACTTTTAAGACATATGAAAGAAGTATATTTAAAAATTATCGAGAAAATGTAACCTCTCTTGCATGGGGAAGCTTTTGATATATTGTAATACTTCTTGAAAAAGATGATAAATTGGAGGTGATAGAATGACAATTGAATTTATGAGAGACTTGCTTTCAAAAGATGAAAAAATAACAGTAGAATACAAAACCTGTCAGCATGGTGTTCAGGAAGATGTATATGAAACGGTGTGTTCTTTTTCTAACAGATATGGTGGTTATATCATCATGGGTGCGAAAGATGATGGGACGCCAATAGGCATTAATCGGAATATGGTCAAGGACATGAAGAAAAACTTTGTGAATCAACTCAATAATCCGGATAAGATGTCCCCTACACTATATCTTTCATTAGAGGAATTGGAATATGAAGGAGTGTTGCTTCTGTGGGTATATGTGCCACCGATATCTACAGTGGAAAAATGCGTGAATAGGATTTATGATAGGAATGAAGATGGCGATATGGATATTACAGATTCGCCGATTCAGTTGCAAAATATGTATAACAGAAAGAGTAATACATATGCGGAGCATAAGATATTCCCATATGTTACAACGGAGGATCTACGCATGGATTTGATGGATAAAATAAGAAATCTTGCAAAGAGCAAAAATCCGGATCATCCTTGGCTGAAAATGTCTGATGAGGAAATATTGAAGAGTGCTGGCTTATGGGAAAAAGATTTTTCATCAGGCATCCAGGGATATAATCTTGCCGGAGTACTTTTGTTTGGTAAGGATGAAGTGATACGTTCCTGTTGTCCAGGATATATTACAGATGCAATTTACAGAGTCGAAAATTTGGATAGATATGATGATAGATTGCAGGTGACAACAAATCTGATAGAGGCATATGAGCTTCTAATGGATTTTGTGGCAAAGCATACTTCTGATAAGTTCTGTCTGATTGACAATGTGAATACAAGCATTAGAGGCATTATTTCCAGAGAGGTAATCGCAAATATTCTTGTTCATAGAGATTATTCCAGTGCATTTCCGGCAAAGGTAATTATCGAAAAGGATTGGCTAAAAACGGAAAACTGGTGTATTCCAAGACGTCATGGGAATATTATGAGTGATGAATTTACACCATATCCTAAGAATCCGTTGATTCAGCAATTTTTTGCAAATATTGGCAGGACAGATACAATTGGTTCCGGTGTACGAAATTTATACAAATATACACCAATATATTCTGATGGTGGTAAGCCGGAATTGGTTGAAGATGATGTGTTTAGAATAACCATTCCTTTGGACAAGGTGGCTGCCGACGAGGGAAGAGAACAGAAAACTTTATCTGAAAGAGAACAAAAAATTTACAATATGATTTGTGAAAACCTGCATTTATCGGTTGAACAGGTAATGGCAGAACTTGATATATCAAGAGCAACGGTATTCAGAGACTATGCTAAAATCAAAAAAGTAACAGGTGCAATGTATGATAAGAAGACATCGACATGGACTTTGGATTGATAGGATTGACTTAGTCTCATGCAGTCTCAACATAGTCTTATGAGATTTGATACCAGATGAGACGGAATAAAGCGGCAGAAATACGATAAAATCGGCATTTTTTCAAAAAGTAAGGGAAAATCAGTCTCAAGTTAGTCTCATTTTGGAGATGAGATTTTGAGACTGAGTTGAGACTGGGGAAATTATCATAAGATAATGAGAAATATGCGATACAGGAAGGAAAAAGAGATGTGGGCACAAATTGGTAATTGGCTATATCAAAATGCAATGGCTATTTTCATTTCTGCGATTGCATCATTGTTGATATCAAAAAGATATTACGACAAAGCAAATCGCGAAAGTGTATTGATGACGGTTATATTTCCAATCGTTAAATTGTTGAATCAAAGATATTATACACGTAAGGACTATGAAGCACTTTTTGAAATCAATTCTTCTTACGCTGTTAAATATCTTCGAAAAAAGGAAAGAAATAAGCTGCTAGAATTGTTAAGTGCTTATAGAGATGTATGTAGATATAGTAAAGAGGGTGCAGATACAAGTTGTATTATGGCATATTATAATTATAAGTTGAAGGAGAATGGCGTTAATCCTAGACCATGTACAATAAGAGATGATGACGGAGAAGTGGTAGCAGATGATTTTCCGCCTGATTATAATTATTTGCAAGATTATGTGTATGAAATAGTTTCTTCATATGATTTTATAGAGTCACCAGATAAATGTACTGTGAAAATTGCGGATGCGTTTAAACGTTATACAAAAAGATATTATACTGATGAGAACATAGTATATTTCGAAGATTATTCCATTGAGAAAGTTATTGAATTGTCAGAAGTTTCAAAGAAATGGAATGATAAATTTAGGTTGGCAGATGCGAGCAAGGAGGAGTTTTTAAAATTACCTATCTGTAAAAAAGTGAAAGATATTATTGATGAGTCAAGTGTTAATGAATATGTAAAAAGTAAGAAAACAACAAAGGGTTGAAAAGGGATGCAACCAATGAAAGCATTCCCCGAGTTGGGAAAATATCTTATTTCCGATAGTAGTGACATTATTGTTGTGGAGTATGTACCTATATCTGAAAAGTGAAAATGTGTTGATTGAATACGATTTTAATTATTGTGAGTATTTTGAGGAAAGGAGCTGGATTGTATGGATGTATTTGCAATAAAGAAGAATGGACCCCCGTCTCTGCTGAATATTGATAATTTTGAAGAGTTGACTAAAAAAAGATTTCCGTATTATCAATATGGAACTGATAAGAAATTAAAATGTTATGCAGTCTGTCCAGAGTGTGGCAATCCAATTCATATCATTAACTTGTATGGAGCAGAAATGATACAAAACCAAACAGGAATAATAGCTACATATGCAAAACATACGAGAGGAAAGGTTTCGGGTTTTGAATTTTGGAACCCGTATGATAAGGAAGATTGTTCTTTGTATAATCCTACACCTTTAGGTAATACAGAAATAAAACATAGTGATGAATATTCAGAAGAATTAAAGGAACTTATAGAAAATAATAAGAGAAATGTATTTAAGAACATAAGAGAAGTGGTTTCTATCAATTTGTCAACACAGATTATAAATAGGTTATATGATTCCTTTATGAATTCAAATTCATATACATATAAGGCTGTTACAAAATACAATATTCCATATGCAATGTTGTACTATCAACAGTCTATATCTTTGTATGGGCAATACATTGTAAAGGGAATATTTGGAGATTTGTTATCAGATCAGATAAATGAAAAGAGTCGCTTTTTTAAAGTGGAAAATACAGGAGAAATAGTAAAAAATGTAACGGGTTATAGAACTATAAATATGATGTTTAAGCAATTTAAAGCCACTGGTAATGAAAAAACAATTACAATGGAAATATATGAAACGGATGGGGAAGACAGAGTATATACAATTTTGAAAGAGAAAATAAGTTTGAAATCATATATTTATAGATAAATCATCTCCCGGGAGGTTAAGATTACTTACCAGGGAGATGAAGTAGTAAATTAGATGATACTGACTAATTAAACTCATTTATTGCATCCACATAATCCTGTAATCCGTTTTCCTTCAATGCCAGTTTGGCATACAGCAGAGGAGATTCCTCTGCCAAACGATGCAAATAGACGATATCATTCGGATCATCAAAGATAATGGAGGAATTACATTCCTTGCAAAGGATAACGAGAATGGAGTTCTCTCCAGTATTGACGATAATAGAGTCTGTGGCTGGTTCGTACATACCAAACTGGAAATTAAGATTGTTGTTCATGGCAGTCACCCTCCCACAGATATTTTGCACCATTCAGCAGGTCGATAATAGCTGTTAGCATGTTAGTGTATTCAATCTGTAATTCCTTAATGGCTTCCGAGGAAGGAAGAGTATCGGGAGTGCAGTTTGGTGCGGTAAATGCTGCATTTCAAGTAATTGTAGATACAACGCATTTACAGTTTGTACAAGTGGATATATAGTTTCTTTCTTACCAACAACACAGATGCGGTTATAAATGCAGGAACGGACAAGGTAATCTTTCTTCATCATTCCGCTGGCAAGAATACGTGCTTCGATTTGTTTTCGTTCAGCGTCAGTAATTCTGAAGCTGATGGTTGGATTTTTATGTTGATTACTCATGGTAATGCTCCTTTCGTTTTAGCTGTGGAAGCAGGCGTAATAGATAGCCTGACAGCCACAGGAATTTATTCATTGTAAGTAATAAAAAAGTAGATTATATCAAGCCGATGGAAAATTAGCGGTGCAGATACTGCAACTAATTTGCTACTAAAAACTTTGAAAACGATGCGAAAAGAGCGATATTATGCGAAATAGAAGTGCCTAAAATGCAGGAAATATCAGCATTTATGAGTTGTCGTTAAAACCTCGGGAAGAGTTTGAATAGGGTAAAACCAGCGGGAAGCCAGTGTTTATGCGGCTTCCCGTTTTCTGTGTTTGAAAAATGTTTGCAGTTTTTAGTGGCAGTTAGAATTTTAAATGATGAAATTAATTATTGCATATGTTATATGACAAATAGTGAAAGCAATAGCAGGTATCAAAGCGATAATATTTTTTCTATCTATTGCAAGAAAAATGAATGCACTACAAGGTGGTATTGTCAATAGTAGAATGATTAATGGATTAGTTACTCCGAAATAATAGAATATCCAACCTGTAAAATACAAAAGCAAAGATGCTATAACCATGATGATAAGTGGATTTACTTGTATTTTAGGTGTGCTTTTCCTCTGTAAAATACAAAGGGCTATTATAAAAAATATCTGGCAAAAGCTCCCGATAGCATCAACTATGGGCGTAACGGAATCTGTTCGCAGAATATCATTTGGAGCAGGAAGCGCAAACCATATGAAATTGGGAAGCATAATTATTAGGAAAAGCAAAAGGCTGTATATATCAACCCCCAATTTATAGTTTTTTATCAATTCCAAGTTCTCCTTTTGAACTGAAAATATCAATTTATAACTCTACAACATCTGACTGGTCTCCTGCAAAACAGACAACAATGTATCCATCATCTCAACACCTGGCAAATGTCCTGTATTGGCAACAATTTTATACCTCAAATTTGATCCTCCTCTACAACTTCCCCTTCACATAATCACGGATGAAGAAATCATCGCCCGGCATCTGACATCCTACGATGTAGAGCCCTTCGTTATTCGAACAACGGATGACGTGACCTTCGAGCTCATCGTGCTGTGGCAGATCGAAGTTATGAATCTTCACGCGGATATCTACGTCTTTGTGTGTTGCGAAATACCGGTCATGTGTCAGGAACGCAAAGCCGTTTGCACTCAAGTTATCCAGCTTGCCTTCCATGGTTGTCGTTCCATCGGCAAGTGTGATCGTGCAGGCATTGGAGATATCCAGACGAGGGTATTTCCGGCGGTTGTTAATCTTCGGACGGGATTCAATCTGAATCGTGAAGTGGGAATCCGCTTCTTGCGCGGTATGGACAATCTTAGCCGGATCCCAGCAGTAAAGCACGTTGCCGACAGTTACTTGCAGCTTACATTCTGTCACCTCCGTAAGCTTCGGTGCATTTGCAAGGGTGATTGATAACGTATTGTTCTCACGTATCAGTACCTCGCCGTAATAGTTCTTTCCGTCCTTCAGTGCCACACTCAGTTTCATGCCGGGCTGTACATCTTCGGTTCCCATGAAACCACCGATTCCAAGCTCGCACATGAGGGATTCGATGACGGTCTCAATGGAGTTGATGTTGTTGGCTGATTCATCGTATTTGCTGAGCATGCGGTTGTTGATTTCGTTGGAGTCGCTGATGCAGGTTGTCATATCGCCGACGATATCCGTTACCTGATTCAGATTGTCAACAAGGTGGATGTTGGAAGCTTCGACTTCCTTCATGGCGTGGTCGATGACCTGAATATTCTCACCGATCTTATTCGTATCGGAAGCGATTTCCGTCATACTCTTACCGGTCTGCGTGACTTTCGTCAATGTGAGCTGGATCAGCTTCAGGGTTTCTTCCATCGAAGCGGTCATCCGCTCAGAAGTCTCTTCGAGATGCTCGAGTGCCTGCCGGATCTGATTGGAAGAGGACTTGGTTTCCTCGCTTAATGTACGGATCTGCTCGGCTACGACTGCAAATCCCTTTCCGGATTCGCCGACGCGGGCAGCTTCAATCGATGCATTTAATGCAAGAAGATTCGTCTGGGATGTGATATTCTCGATGACACCGGTTTCGTTCTTCACCATGGCGAATTCAGATTTGAAATTCTGCAATGTCTGCTCGATCTCCCCGGAGAGCGAAGCCATCGTGTTCGTCGTTGTTACAAGATCTGCCAGATCCTCGGAGCTTACCTTCGCGTGCTGCACCGAAGTGCTCGTAAGTGAGACCATCTGCTCAATCATCTCCGCCACATGGTTGACCTGTGCGTGTATGTCGGACGTCATTTCGTTCGACGAGGTTGTACTGCTCTGCAAGTCAGAGTTATGATCGCTGAGCCGGTTCAGGCTGTCTACAACAATCGTGGCACCATGTGTATTCTCGGATGCAAGCTCGCGGACAACGGTAATGCCGTTTGTGATCGTGTTACATGCCTGCTTTACCTGTTCCACAGTCGTGACAACACGATGAAGGTCTGCCTTGATGCTGTCTGTCATGGCACCGTCAGACTCAATCAGGTGCCTGATGGACATGACATAGCAGATATAGCAGAGTATGATACAGGCGAGCTCGAGCTGATAATTCTTCATATCGGAGGCGGAGTTGAATCCCTGTGAGATACGATAGGCAGCACCTCCGACGATAATCAGGGAGTTTGCGATTCCGCAGCTTACCATGAATCGGATACTCTTATAGAGAACCAGAAGACTGGTCACGGGCAGGATATACGTGAATGCAATCGGTGATTCTGTCGTGCATAATACAAATGTATAGAAAATGCCATAGCCGATCACGAGGTTGAATTTGTATTGGTCAGTATCGAAGCCCTTCACACGAAGCAGAATCTCCCCGGTGATGACTGGCAGCCAGCAGAGCGCTAAAAAGATAATATAATAGGTAGTGCCACGTAGATGGTTCGCCACATCGGCACCATAGTTTGCAGAAAGCAATGCGGCGAAGATGATCCAGATCCGTCTGGCTCTCCGGTTCGCCTTTTCCTTAAAAACAGATTCGTCGTAATTCATAATTTTTCTCCTTCGTGGAACATATATCCGTGGCAATCTGTTGCTCATCAGTTTCATTCGTTTTTATAAGGTGTCTGTAAATACATCTGTCGTAAACTTTATTATAGCATAGTATTGTTATAAATGTAATTACAGAAAATGTATTTCCTTCTGGGGTGAATGTGAAAGAATTGGTAAATAGGAAAGTTCAGATGTGGTTGAGCTTGTGCTGTATCCATGTTATAATAAAGCATTATGAATTGAGGAAATATACGAATGAAAAAAATGGAAAACAGAGTATTAAAAGCAACGAATAAGATAGAAAAAAGCTGTGCCTTTGGTGCGATCCGCCAGGGGATGATTATGCTTATTCCCCTGCTTGTTGTTGGCTATGGCGCATTGATGATCATGAGTCTGCCGATAGCAGGCTATCAGGATTTTATTGCACATATCTGGTCAGGTCATGTTATGGATATGCTGCAATTTATATATCATGGTGTAAATGATATTTTTGCGGTTTTGCTTGCAGTGACGACGAGTGTCAGCTATGCGCTGATCAAATCCGGAAAGAAAAGTGGATTTGTGGAGACGGGGGATGCGATTGTACTGGCGGTTGTCACGCTTGCCAGTTTTGCCGGATGTGCCGGAATCCAATATGGGAGTTTTTCGATAAAGGCATTTAGCAATATGAATACATTCACTGCACTGTTTGTATCCCTTGGTGCAGGATTTTTGTATTTCAAATTAAAGGATATAAATTTTATGTCAGTGAGAAACAAGGAAATAGATACTGACAGTGGTTATATGCATGCAATCAATGGAATTGGCTGTACTTTGGGGATATTATTCGTGTTTAACTTGTTTCATCAGGTACTATATGTGACGAGCGGGGTAAATGGGGTACAGGAATTGTTTGAGCTTGGAGTAAATCGTCTGTTTGGTTCGATTGATAATAATTTCTGGTCTGGAATCTTAATCATTGTCGAGACACATATATTTTGGTTTTTTGGGGTGCATGGAAACAATGTATTGGATGTTGTGATCAAACAGAATTTTTCAGATGTATCTGTTGGTATATTCAGCAAGTCTTTTCAGGATGTGTTCGTAATCATGGGGGGAACCGGCGTGATGATCTGCCTTGTAATCGCGGTTTTGCTGTTTGCGAAGACGAAGAGTCTGCGGAATGTTGCGGGTATGGCGGCACCGGCAGTTTTGTTCAATATCAGTGAGATTGCGTTGTTTGGAGTTCCGGTCATTTTGAATCCCATTTTTATTGTACCATTTTTGGTAGTTCCGATTCTGAATTTCCTGATTACATATGCGGCAATGTATTTTGGCATTGTTCCACATGTGGTAGCATCGGTGGAGTGGACAACGCCAGTTCTTCTGAGTGGATATCAGGCAACTGGTTCGTGGAAAGGAGTAGTGCTTCAGCTTATATGCATTGTGACCGGCGTGTTTGTATATCGTCCGTTTATCCGGATGTTTGAAATGCAGCGCCGGCAGCAGATGATACAGAATGTGAACCAATTGGTAGAAGAATACAAAAAGCAGGAAGAAAGTGGAGTTCTGTTCGCATTTACAAAACGGGAAGATGTATGTGGAAATACGGCACGGTTGCTGGCCGGCGAATTGAAGGAGGCAATTGAAAATCACAGTCTGTTTCTGATGTATCAGCCACAGGTGGACAAGAATGGGCATTGTTCTGGTGCGGAGGCTTTGATTCGGTGGAATCATCCCGTGTTTGGAAATATTTATCCACCACTTATCATTCAGCTTGCAAAAGAACTTGGAATTATGTATGCGCTTGATGCAACAATCTTAGATGAAGCGGCAGCGGCGAGAGCCAGACTGACTGATTATGTAGACGAAAGCTTTGATATCTCTGTCAATCTGACCAATGCGTCACTGCAGTGGGATGGATTGGTGGAAGCGGTGGAAAACAGCGTGAAGACACATGGAATTTCCTGTAGCCAGTTGTGCCTTGAAATCACTGAGCAGGACGCGATATCTTCGACAGAGGATGTGGTACATAAAATAGAAGAATTGAAAGCACACGGACACCGGTTTTTGATTGATGATTTTGGGATGGGGCATACCTCCCTGCTCTACTTGCAGACGGGATTTTTTGCAGTCGTGAAACTGGATGGATCTTTGACGCGGAATGTGCTTGAAAACGAAACCAATGCGGAAATTATCGGTTCGATCACCAAGCTTGGGGAGTCGATTCATTTTACAACGATTGCAGAATGGGTGGAGTCAAAAGAACAGTTAGAGAAGCTGAAAGCATTGGGGTGTGATGTATTCCAGGGCGCTTATTACAGCCGGGCAATCGGGTATGAAGATCTGGTTGAATGGCTTATATCATACAGAGATTCATAATTGTCCGTTGCATTTGAGGCAGATATGAAGTAATCTGTTGGATGAGTTATTATAGGAGATAATTGATAAGGAGGAACAACATATGAACCAGAAAGAAAACGTAGCGTCAGCTTTGGGATCCATATTGCTTGGAATTTTGCTAATTGTTATGAAAGGAAAAATTATTACCGCAGCCATTACGCTTCTGGCAGTATTTGTAATTGTTGGAGCCATTATGGATTTTGTGGCAGGACTCGTAAATTATGGAATTGTGAAGTCAGTTGCCGGAATCTGTATTTTGGTATTTGGCTGGGTATTTGCAAGTCTTGCATTCTATATTCTGGCAGCAGGAATCATTATAATGGGGCTTCTGCAGATCTCTTCGATCAAGAAGACCATGCCGGTCAACCTGACAGCCGGAGAGCGGTTTCAGGAATATTTCAGACCGGGGCTGATGGTGGCTGCGGGTGCGTGCCTGCTCTTCAACCAGAGCGGAACGATTGCGTGGGTATTTATTGCAACGGGTGTGCTGTTGGTAATAAATGGTATCATGACGTTGGTTGGCGCAAATAAAACCTATTAGGTATAGGTAATTGAACTATGAGTTTAACTGTAATGGTGAAATAAGTCTTGTATATTTAAACGGAATGCGTTATACTAACAACAGCTTCGGAAAATCAGAGTATTTTCTTGAATGAAACTAAATAGAACGAAGAAGGCAGATTGTGGACGAAGATAGACAGTTCTACAAGTCTGCCTATTTTTATCAAAAAATCTATTGTTTTTATTCAAGGAGGTATGTATGATGAATACAACAACTACAATCGATAAGGCAACAAATAACCAGAATGCATTTAATTATGCAGTTTATATGATGCTCGGCAGCTACTTCAAGCAGATGGAAGCTGTGTCCGAGTGTTATGTCCAGAAGCTGTATCTCTACTATGTGGAGAATAAGCGGGAGCGCCAGTACAGCTTTGAGGATATTGCAATCCGTTTTGTGGAGCGGGTTTTGCAGAAGCAACTGCCAGAGGAGATCTGGCAGGAGCGGGTGCTGGTATCGTTCTTTGCGAGGGACGGCAGGAACTATGTTGCCTTCCAGGGAGCCCGTTACACATTGGTTGTGCAAAACGACTACCGTGGAGCACGCACGAAGCTGCAGTATCAGCTGTATGAAGATACGCCTGCTATCGAGAGATAGCGGCGTGTGGAAAGGATAACAAGAATGTACCATATAATCGTAAATCCGACCTCATCTTCTGGAAAAGGAATGGATGCATGGAGGGAGATAAAAGACATATTAGACCGAAAAAACGTGGCGTATAAGGTGTATGTACTGCGGAAGCCGGGAGAAGCAACGATGGTTGCAGGGAAACTTACAGCAGGAAGGAACATGGCTTTAAACGAAACGGCGGTTATGGATCAAAGCAAGGAAGTGGTTCGGGAAAATGAGGAAGATATCAATATTTTAGTGATTGGCGGCGACGGAACATTAAATGAAGTCCTAAATGGGATTCAGGAATTTGATCATACGACGTTATCGTGTATTCAGACAGGATCCGGAAATGATTTCGCTAGAAATATGCATTTGGAAAAGAATGTGGAACGTGCAATTACGCATCTGCTTGAAAATCCGGAGGAAATTGCGCTTGATTATGGAGAAGTGACAACGAATCATCAGGGAAGCAGTGCAAAACGATTTTTAATTAGTTCTGGGGTTGGCTATGATGCAAATATCTGCGAAGAGGTCAGCCGGAGCCGACTGAAAACGGTGTTAAATAAGATTCATCTTGGTAAATTGGTGTATGTGATGATCGGCGTTAAGCAGATATTTGCAAAGAAAACGGTACGCGCAAAATTATACCTGGACGATGCGCCTGTGATGAAGCTTCCGGAGCTGTTCTTCGTCGTTGGGATGAATCATATGTATGAAGGTGGTGGAATCCCATTTTGCCCAAACGCAGATCCGACAGATGGAAGATTGGATGTCTGCCTAGTGAAAGGCATGTCAAGGCTGAAGCTTCTTCTGGCAGTTGTGCTTGTTTATTTCAAAAAACATTTGTTGTTTAAGGATATTACGAATCACAGGTGTAAGAAGATGCGTCTGGTGACGGAGACACCGCAGTGGATACATATGGATGGTGAGACGCCATACCAGGTGAATGAGGTTATCTGGGAAAGTAAAGGAAAGCTGCGGTTTGTGAAATAGTATAAAGTTGATAGAATGAAGTGTGAAAAGATGTTAGGGACTGAGAAGTTATGGGTATGTACATAGAAAAGGAGATGCACAATGGAGTTTATATGTTACCCCAAATGTTCCACCTGCCAGAAGGCAAAGAAGTGGTTAGATGAAAATAAGATTGAGTATACCGAACGTCATATTGTAGAAGCGAATCCAACGGAGGAGGAGTTAAAGACGTGGTATGACAGGAGTGGGCTTCTGCTTAAGAAGTTTTTTAACACAAGTGGCATGCTCTATAAGGAAATGAAGTTAAAGGACAGGCTTCCAGAGATGAGCGAAGAGGAACAGATCAAGCTTCTTGCGACGAATGGTATGTTGGTGAAACGACCATTGGTTGTGGATGAAGAAAAGGTGCTGGTTGGCTTTAAGGAAGCAGAGTGGAAGGAAAAGTTGATATAGGTATAGATGTGTACTCCTCGCAAGGACAATGATGTTGTTGCGGGGAGTTTTTTATATTCAATTGTCGAAATATGTTGAAGTTTGTCGGGCAAATATTGTTGAGAAATAGTAAAATTTGTTGGATAATGTGTGAAAAGAAGGAGGAATTAAAATATGCAATATGATTTTTGTATCCAAACAATTTCAAAACAAAAGATACTGTAATATAGAGAAAAAATAAAAAATGTGATTTATATATATCTTAATTGAATAATGAGAAAATAACAATCAAGCAAATACAAGAAATGGATAAATTTTCAAATGATGTATATCGGGAAATATTATCTGATAGTCCAGATATTGCAATAGCAAATACAACGATGCGAAAACATACGGAGCCGATGAAGCAGGAGCTGATGAATCTTGTGGCATTAAAGAAAATGCTTGATGAATGTATAGTAAAAGAAGGAGAAAAGCTGAATGGGGAAGAAAAAGAATTTTGAGAACAAAGAAACCTTTGCAGAAAGGCATCCAAGAATAAATGCAATTATAGGATTGTGTATCTTATTAGCAGGTATATTTTTAGCATTTGTGCTAATACGGATAATAATTTTGCAAATTGGACAGGGAATTGAACAAATTATAAATTTTTTGAAAAATTGTGTAAGTACCACGGATAAAGTAATTATTGTTGCAATGATAACGGGGGCTGTATCAATAATCGGTGTTGTTATTTCTTCTGTAATAGCAAAAATTATAGATTATCGTTATAATGTTAAGAAATATTTATATGATAAGAGGGAAAAACCATATGAGCAGTTTATAGATATGGTATATCAAATAATAGAGGATATAAAGCAGGAAGATAAACATATGTCCGAACAAGAAATAGGAAAGTTAGTATCTGAATTTTCGAGAGGCTTAACTTTATGGGGATCGAATAGGGTGGTGAAAAAATGGCTGAAATATAAGAAAGCTTCAATGGGACAGGCAAATCCAGAAATTTTATTGCTATTGGAGGATATTATATATGAGATGAGAAAAGATGTGGGACAGAGAAAGAAATTGGCGCAGGGGTCTATGCTATCTTTTTTTATTAATGATGTTGAAGTTTTGTTAAAAAAATGAGGATAAAAAATTGGAGGAAATACATATGGAAACGATACAATTAATTCTAAACGAAATCATTGATATAGGAGGAAACAATGGAATTATTATAGCAGGTTTAGTTGTTTCGTTATTTGTAATATACAAGATTGCATCTGCTGCAAATTGTACATGTTTGGAAGCAATTCTTTTAGATAAAAAAGAAAAAAAGGAATTAGAAGTGGAGAGGATGGCACTTTTTGCAATGTTGTTCACTTTTGTAAATTTTTTTGCAATGCTGGAGAGATTTATTATCGCGGTCGTGATTATAGGAGTGTTAGTATTAAGTATAGCTATTATTGTTTATGAGAAAAAACAAAAGCAACAAGAAAACGAAGAATTATCCTATTATTATGAAAGAAAAGTACAAGAATTAATGTTAATGTATATAATGTTAATTATGCCTATAGTTTCGGTAATAATACAATTGACATACCCATCATTGGCACGGGGATATTGTGCTGCTATAGCAGGGCTAATAGAGATACTTGTTGTTAATTTGATGATACCTAATTTCATCAATTCAAGGTCGACGGTTTATTTTGAGATAGGAGATAGTAAATATTATATATATAAAAAACAAAAGGATGGAATGATGCAATGTGGAGATGCTTCAGATATTTCAAAAGCAACGAAATATAAGTTATATCCTTATGAAGAAATATGTAATATGGAACTGAAACATGAGAAAACGATACAATTATCTAGAGAGCAGGTAAAGAAATTAAAAGAATCTTTAAAGAAGAAAAAAGAAAGAAATAAATGTAATAACAGATAGGAGCGTTACGTTTAATCGTAATCTAAAAATGGGCGGCGGTATGACGCCGCTTTGTTAAATTAGTTGCTTGTTGGTTCTTCCGTGTCCATATGTTATAATTAAACGAAGTGATATAAGAACTTGAGGGAAGGAGGAAACATTGATGATACCATTGAAAATAGAAACACTATTAGAAGGTCGCGTTGTGGAACACGATCGAGTTGAATATAAAACTGGTTGGAATCCGAATGATATTATTCATTCTATTTGTGCTTTTGCGAACGATTATGATAATTCAAATGGTGGATATATAGTAATTGGGGTAAAAGAGGAAAATGGAATGCCGGTATTTCCGCTTGCAGGTGTGCAAAAGGAAGAATTAGATTCAATTCAGCAGGAGATATTTCAGTACTGCAATATGATTGTGCCAAGATACATTCCAAGAATGGAGATTGTTAATTATAAGAACTCTGAAACATATCTTATATACTTATGGTGTCCGGCAGGTGATAGTGGACCATATCAGGCACCACAATCGGTGTATAGTGTTAAAGGCGGGAAAATTGATAAAAGTTTGAAATACTGGATACGCCCAGCATCACTCACAACGGATGCAAAGCAGGATGAGATATCAGAATTATATGATAAATTTAATTCCGTCCCTTTTGATGATAGAATAAACCGAAAAGCTAGGATTGATGATATTAGAAGAGGGTATATTGAAGATTTTATCAGGAAGAGCAATAGCAGTTTGATAAATGAACTGAATAATTGCACTTTAGAAGATTTGCTCATTGCACAGGAAGTAGCAGATGAAACGGACACAGAATTAGATATTAGAAATATTGGTGTTTTGATGTTTACAGAACATCCGGAAAAACTGATTCCAGGAGCTTACATCGAATTGATAAGATTCAATACCAAAGATGCTGAAGCTTCCGATGATTTTATTGAAAAAACGTTTACAGGACCGATCTGGAAGCAGGTTATGGATGCATTGGATTATATCAAGAATACAGTCATTGAACAAAAAGTTGAAAAGATACAAGGGCAAGCAGAAGCCGTAAGATTTTATAATTATCCATATAATGCATTAGAGGAAGCTTTGGTAAATGCAGTATTTCATAAGTCATATCGTGAGGCTGAACCAGTCGAAATCCGTATTTATGTGGATAGTATTCAGATTTTAAACTATCCAGGACTTGCCAAATGGATTAATTTTGATTATTTTAAAGAGGGAAAAATTAGAGGCAGAAAATATCGTAATCGAAGAATTGGAGAATTATTCAAGGAAATAGATTTATCTGAGAAAAAAGGTACAGGTATTCCCAAAATATTACGGGAACTTAAGAAAAATGGTTCACCGGTACCAGAATTTGATATGGATGATGATAGGACATATTTGAATACGATTATTCGTATTAGGGACGGATTTGAAATGTCCGAATCAATGTCCGAATCAATGTCCGAATCAATGTCCGAATCAATGTCCGAATTGGTGATTGAATTAAATAACAAATCAATGTCTGAATTGGAGCAAGAAAGAATGCGACGAATTCTTGCCTATTTAGTGAAATACAATGAAATTAATAGTGCCAGAGCAGCGGAATTATTAGATGTTCAGACAAAAACAGCCAGTAGATTATTAAAAAAAGCGGAAGAATTAAATCTTATAAATTCATCTGGAAAAACCAAGGATAAGGTATACTTTATACAATAAAATTTATGTATGGTTATATATATCCAAAAGAAAATAATCAAACAGGTATCCAAAGTTAAGAAAGGACTATAGCACACAATGAAACCAAAATCTCCACAGAGCATACAACTTTATAACATTATGCTTCGCCTTGGATATCCGGAGGAATTTGCGGACATTGTGACGAAGAATCTGAATACGGATTTTACGGCTACACGGATGATGGGATATCTGTATCGGTATTCGAATCCAAGATTGGAGGATGTGGCGGATGAGATGCTGGCGATTCTGGATGATCGGAACCGAATCATGGAGAAGAAGGAACTGGAAGAAATCAATAAGAAGTGGAACGAATTTCTTCATACGGGTATACCGGATGAGGACGAATAAGAGGAGGACAAACAAATGCCATTTATCAATTCAAAAATTAGTGTAGCATTAACGGATGCACAGGAGCAGGAAATTAAGTCAAGACTGGGACAGGCAATCACAGCCATTCCGGGAAAGTCAGAGAGCTGGCTTATGGTTGGCTTTGAGCCAGAGTATAAGTTGTATTTCCGAGGATCAAAGGATCAGCCGATGGCGATGGTGGAGGTAAGTGTGTACGGAAGCGAGAATCCGTCCGCGTTCTCCAAGCTGACTGGCGAGATCTGCAAGATATTTGAGGATGTGCTTGGAATTGCACCGGATCATGTCTATGTGAAATATCAGGCGGTTGCAAACTGGGGCTGGAACGGCGGCAATTTCTAATTACAAAAGAACGAATAAAGGCGCTTTTGATTAAATATAAAAACGAAAGCGTCTTTATATTTTTATTTGGAAGATTCTGCAGAATGTCTGTTGCATATCCTTGGAAGATGATATAAGTTAGGGAAAATATCAGTAAAAGAGGAGTGTGACTGCTTATGCAGATAAAAACTGCAACAATGGAAGATTATGATATTGCATTTTCCTATTTTGAGAAGCTTTGGACATTTAACACATATGACTATGAAGAAACGAAAAAGGTATACGAGAAAGTGCTTGCAGATGCAAATAGTTTTGTGTTTTTTGCATTAGATGACGCAGGAAATTATCATGGATTGTGTCATGGTAGTTATTTTGAAACATTTTGGATGACAGGGTGTACCTGTTATGTGGCAAGTCTGATCACGAACAAAGAAGATCGTGGAAAAGGGTATGGAACATTTTTATTGGATTATTTAAAAGAAAAATCAAAAGAGAAAGATTGTAAAGCATTGATATTGGATTCCGGATTGCCACGCGTGGAGGCACATGGCTTTTACGAACATTATGGATTTGCAAAAAATTGCTATGGATTTCAGCTTGTTTTGTAGTCTGATGCAGACAAAGGCATAAAACCAAACAGATCTGTCAATAATACCATTGCGATAAAAATAAGACAAAATAAAGGAGTCAAAGCAATGGAATTAAAAGAGAAAGAACGTACCCTGATTCAGGATTTGCAGACACAGGAGCAGAGCTGCGTGGAAAAGTATGGGAAATACGCAGCACAGGCGAAAGATCCAGAGCTGAAAAGTCTGTTTGAGACGATTCAGAAGGAAGAACAGAAGCATTACGATACGTTGCAGCAGGTGTTAGATGGTTCTGTTCCGGCGTGCGATTGCAACGATACGCAGGGAAAAGACTACGAGCCGAAGGTAACGTATGGTACATTGGATAATTCCGAGGATAAAAAGCATGATGCATTTCTGGCGACGGATTGTATCGGAACGGAGAAGCTGGTGTCCGGTGAATATAATACCGATGTGTTTGCATTTGCGAATACCGCACTTCGGAAACTGTTGGCCGATATCCAGATTGAAGAGCAGAACCATGCGGAGATGATCTACAAATATAAAACTGCAAATGGAATGGCATAAGCTATTATAAAACAGAAAACGGATGGTTGACATTGTGCAATCATCCGTTTTCTGTGCAATAAGCTGTCATACAGAAATTGTGCTTGCACAGACTTCTATAAGAGGATCAATGTTCATCAAGCTGATAGGCGGGATGACAATGTTTGTATATCGAGTAGGTGTCAGCCTGCTCGGTTCATTTAGAATGCCACTTTCATTGCGAGTGCAATCACACATAGAATGATTGCGATTGGCACATACAGGTACCTCCCAAGGAAATACCACAGCTTTCCGCGTGGCTTCCTGCCACCTTCATTGATTGCTGCAAATAAATCACTTTTCTTCATAATCCAGAACCAGGAAATTGCACCAAGTGTTGCGCCGATCGGGATGATGTAGATAGAGACGAGGTCCATCCAGATTCCCCAGCGGGTGATGGCTTCCATACCGATTCCGGCACCAAGGCAGATCACACAGATAATGCCGAGTGCAACAGTACGGCGCAGCTTCGGGAAGCGATGCAGAAGGGATTCGGCAACCGCTTCAAACATGTTCTGCAGGGAACTTACACCGGCGAAGATCATTGCCGCATACAGGATGATCGCAAAGACCTGTCCAAGCGGAATATCCTGCAGGATCGATGGCAATGTGATAAAGAGCAGGCTTGGCCCTGCGTCCACACTGACATCATAAGAGAAGCATGCCGGGATGATCACAAGCGCGGCAACCAAAGCTGCAATCGTATCGAAAATCGCGGTATGTCTCGATACTGCGATGACGTCTTCTTTCCGGTCTAAGTAGGATCCATACGCAATCATACCACTTCCGGTTACGGACAGGGAGAAGAACGCCTGCCCCATGGCAGTGATCCAGACGGTTGGATCTTTCAAGGCTTCCCATCTTGGAATAAACATAAATTCATATCCGCTTGCAGAACCGGGCAGCAGAGCCACGCGCACAGCAAGTACGACGAAGATCAGGAAGAAAAGCGGCATCATTACTTTGTTGCTCTTCTCGATGCTGCTGGCACCAAGCAACAATGTAAGCAAAGTACCAATGATAACAATTATATGGAATGGTACAACCGAGAAATCCGTCATGGAGAACGATTCGAACCATTCGGAAGTGTTGACCTGCATCAATAGTCCGGAAGCAGAGTCAACAAATGCTTTTAATACATAAGCAACGATGATCGAATAGCCGATTGCGATGCACAGGGAACCTGCAAGTGGCAGCCAGCCAAGTGCGCGCCCGGCAGGGGCGAGTTTTTCGTTTCGCGAACGCCATGCATTTTCATAGGACCCGAGTGTTCCTGTGTGTGACCAGCGTCCAATCGCAAACTCCGCCGGAAGTCCGACGTAGCTAAACAAAAATATAAACAATAAATAGATAAGAAGGAAGGCGCCACCGCCATTGCTTCCCATTTTATTTGGAAATCCCCAGACATTTGCCATGCCGACTGCGGAACCGACCGATGCAAGAATAAATCCCCAGCGGCTTTTGAACGATGTTCTAGTTTGTTCTTTTTTCATAAATGTACCATACCTGTCTAATTTAGTTTGTAGTTTATCTATTCTACCATAAAAGCTTGCAATCAATCAATGCGGGTTGGGGAGAAAATGTGAAATGGCGCAAAACTCCCCAACCGGAAGCTTTTGAGAAGCAAGCAGGTTGGGGAGAAAGTAGCGGAAAGGGGAAAACTCTCCAATAAATGAGGCACGCTGCCGCGTGGTGACATGAAATTACATAAAAATCGACTGGCACAATTCCCGCTTACTGTTCTTGCAGATCATGTAACTGTTGATGACCGGTGTTTCCAAGTCCAGTAATGGAATGACGCGGAGCTTGCCCGCTTCTAAGAATGGACGAGCTGTATCCGCGGGCAGGAACGTATAGCTTTCCGAGCCGAGCAAAAAAGGAATGATCTTGGAACAGTCATCGATTTCCAGTGAAAACTGATGGTAGCGCGGAAATAAGTTTCGGATGAACTGTCCGACATCCTGCAGGGCGAAATTGCACATCAGATAATTCTCGGCAATCAACGCCTGCTTCGTGATACCGCGTGCATACATCGTATTATAATAATCAGTCACTAAAATCATCTTATCCTGCTTGTAGACCTCGCAGTGATAGGATGATTTTTTCATAGGAAGATAGGTGAAGATCACATCGAAGATATCGTTTTGCAATTGCTCCATCAGCAGGTTGGAAAGACCAATCGTGATCTTCAGGGCGTCGTTTGGAAACTGTCTTTGATGCTCTAAGATGATCGGCGCCAGATGTCCTTCGTAGATCGAATCAGAGCAACCGATGCGCAGGTGGTTTGCGTATTTGTGTAAGGAACTGATTTCGGAGAGTGACGCATTCGTCAGTGTGATGACCTTTTCGGCATAGTCCTTGAACTGTTCCCCTTCCACTGTCAGCTCGACGCTGCGGTTGTTGCGCGTGAAGAGTGCGATATTCAACTCTTTTTCCAGTTCGTGAATACGGTTTGTCACGGTGGACTGCGCGACAAAAAGCTGTGCGGCAGTGCGCGTATAGTTCTTCGTATTGGCAAGTGTCAGGAACGTATTTAATGCTTCGATATCCATAAAAATCTCCTATTATTCGCAAATTCGATTATTACTATCAAAATTATCTATTTTACATATAATATAGCATGTGTTTATAATGAGTGCAACAAAATTGGATGAAACATCCGAAGGATGGAGGACGGCATATGCAGGAAATCAGACTAAGCAACAAGACGAACAAATTGGAATTAGACCCATACAGCTATCAGTTACAGGACGTGGAATCGCCGGAGCTTTTCCGCGAGATGTTCCCGTATACGGAGACGCCGAAGATTGCATTTAATTATCGCCGGGTGCCTGAAAAGATGCCGGAAGATATCTTCATCACGGATACGACATTTCGTGACGGACAGCAGTCGCGTGCTCCGTACACAATGGAGCAGATGGTGCATATCTATAAGCTCTTGCATGAGCTTGGTGGTCCGAACGGCATGATTCGTCAGACCGAGTTCTTTGTGTATTCGGAGAAGGACCGCAAGGCACTTGAGAAATGTATGGAGTTAGGCTATGAGTTCCCGGAGATCACGACATGGATTCGTGCGAACAAGAAAGATTTCGAGATGGTGAAATCCATTGGAGTCAAGGAGACGGGCGTGCTTGTGAGCTGTTCGGATTACCATATCTTTCACAAGATGGGGCTGACAAGAAAGCAGGCATTAGACAAGTACCTTGGGATCGTGTCAGACTGTATCGAAGCAGGACTTCGCCCAAGATGCCATTTTGAGGATATTACACGTGCGGATTTCTATGGATTTGTCGTTCCGTTTGCAAACCGTCTGATGGAAATGTCCGAGCAAAGCGGCGTGCCGATCAAGATCCGCGCCTGTGACACGATGGGATTTGGCGTGCCGTATCCGGGCGCATCTTTACCACGAAGCGTGTCCGGTATCATCTATGGATTGCAGCATTATTCCGGTGTGCCATCCGAGATGCTGGAGTGGCATGGTCATAACGATTTTTACAAAGGTGTTGTAAATGCGACGACTGCCTGGATGTATGGTGCAAGTGCTGTCAACTGTTCGTTGCTCGGCATCGGGGAACGTACCGGAAATGTACCGCTCGAAGCGATGGTATTTGAATATGCATCCCTGCGCGGACACTTAAATGGGATGAATACGAAAGTGATCACAGAGATTGCGGACTATATCAGCAAAGAAACCGGTTATGAGATTCCACCGATGACACCGTTTGTCGGCGAGAACTTCAACCTGACAAGAGCGGGTATCCATGCCGATGGTATGCTCAAAAATCATGAGATTTACAATATCTTCGACACCGACACGCTGCTCGACCGCCCACCAAAGGTATCAGTAAACTCCACATCCGGCATCGCCGGTGTCGGCTACTGGATCAACCAGTACCGCAAGAAGAAGGGCATGTCGCCAGTCGATAAAAAATCGCCCCTCGTGCGCCGTGTGTACGACTGGGTACAGGAGCAGTACGACGAGGGACGAATTACAATTATCAGTGATGCAGAACTCACACGACAGACCGAGCTTGCGATGGAAGCAGAATAGTGAATCTACGAATCATTACCCAATCCCACCCAGTGCGATACCAAGGATCAGCACAAGGATACAGATCGGGCAGTACAGATATTTACAGACAGGTACATACTTGTCTGTAAATTTTTTGTCGCGGCCAAGGTTGACCTGCTCTTCGACATAGTTCTTACCGTATACCCAGAAGAACATGATACCGGCGAGACCTGCACCAAGCGGGCAGATGTAGATGGACAGAACATCCATCCAGTCGGATACGATTCCCTGAATACAGATGGACACGATCACACCGATCACACCGATGACTAGACAGGAAAGTTTGCGGTTTAAATGAAGCTTCTCCTGTACCGTTGCGATTGGTGCTTCGTATAAGTTAAGCAGAGACGAAAGTCCTGCGAAGAAGACTGCCACGAAGAAGATGATCGCCACGATGTGTCCGCCTGGCATAGACTTAAATAAGCTAGGAAGGAAGATAAACATCAGTCCGGGACCTCCCTGGTCAAGCTGTGCACCGGTTGTCGCCATCGCCGGGATAATAACAAGTGCTGCAAGCATCGCGGCGATGGTATCGAATAAGGCAACACGACCAGCGGAAGCAGGAATATCCTCGTTGTCCGGCAGATACGAACCATAGATTAACGTTCCGTTTCCGGCAACAGACAGGGAGAAAAATGCCTGCCCCAAAGCGAAGATCCATGTCTCCGGCTTTGCCAGAGCAGAAGGCTCGACGCGGAAGATATACTTATAGCCGTCGATGGCGCCCGGCTGGCATGCGGTGTAGATTGCAAGGATCAAAAACAACAGGAAGAACACCGGCATCATGATCTTATTTGCCTTCTCGATACCATTTCCGACACCGAACATCAGGATTATAACAGCAACTACAAGTGCGATGATCTGCCACAGATTGTTGCCGAAGGCAGAAGCCATTCCACCAAACGATGCGGCGAAGGAATCGATACTATTCGGGGCAAGTGTGCTTCCGGTAAATGTTCCGATCATGTATTTCAGAATCCATCCCATGACAACGGTATACCCAATCGCCATCGCAAGAGAACCAAGCACCGGGATAAAACCAAGTGTTTCGCCGACCTTACGTCTGTCGCGGGATTCACAGGCGGCACCAAAGGCATCGATCGGACCGGATCGTGTGCCTCGTCCGAAGCTCATTTCCCCGATGACACCGGTCGATGCAATCAAAACGACAAAGATAAAGTATGGGATCAGATACGATCCGCCACCATAGAGGGATACACGTGTCGGGAACATCCAGATATTGCCCATGCCGACGGCAGAGCCGATGCAGGCGAGGATGAAACCGAGACGGTTAGTAAAAGATTCACGTTTGCTCATATAATTTCTCTCTCTCTGAATATTTTGAAAATTATTCCGCACGAACTATGCAGAAAATGAAAAATCTAAAATCTACTATACAGTATAACTGCCAAAATGTAAAATGAATAATAAAAAACGCACGGAAAGGCGGTTGTTTTTTGACGGATTCTATACTAATATACATAATAAATTAAAATGTTTTTTTGATGGGAGATAAATATGAGAATCGGGAAAATAGAGCTTATGCGTTTTCTGGGGGCTGTGCTGATCATGAATGCACATTTTGGCTATCAGGACCGACCATTTCAACTAAGCTGGTTTTTTGTAGAGTTCTTTTATATAATAACCGGATATTTTACAATGAGACATTTCGAGAAACAGGAACCACAGGAACACTTTGAAGCTGTGAAAATAGCGGTTGAGTATACGGGAAAGAAGTTTGTACAGTTTCTCCCGTATACTACGGGAGCGATATTGATTACATATATTGCTATGAATTGGCATTATATAGGAGAAGGTGCATTTGGAAACTTCATACGGTCATTTGAAAATATGCCGTTTGAGATGCTATATCTGTCTGAGGCTGCACCGGAGGGATCGTTGTTGTTTACAATGTGGTTTTTATCAGCGATGTGTCTGGTATTCCCGTTTTTCTGCCTGTTGTTGATGATGCGGAATCGCCGGTTATCTGGCATGATTTGTTTTTATGTAGCACTTTTTTATTATCTTCATACATATGATTATGGTGCACATGAGTTTCCAAATCGATTGGTACGAACATTTGCGGGTCTGTGTCTGGGCGCGACTATAGCGTTGTTGGCGGATTGGTTAAGAGGGATTTCATTAAATCGAACATGCAGGGTGTGGCTGTCAGTGCTGGAAGTAATCACATATGTGTTTCCAATTGTGACCTGTTACCCGCATTTTAAGTTTCTGCGTGGAAATCTGTTGTGCTTTGTGGTAAGTGTGACGATTATATTTTCCGGTCAGAGCATGGTGCCGGATATGTCCTGTCGATTTTTCTCATGCCTGGGCAGGCTTAGTATGCCGTTATATGTATGGCATATAGCAGTGTTGAGAGTAATTGAGAGATTCTTCCCTGATGTTGATATGTTGACAAAGGTGCTTGGCTTTTGGCTTGGTACGTTTGCTTTGGCAATAGGAAATATGTATCTGGTTGGATTCGTAAAACATCGTTTAAGAAAAGATAAGGAATGTACTATGAACTAAGAAAGAGGTGCAAGACATGACAGAACAGGAAAAGATGCTGGCAGGCAAGATCTACGATTCATCGGACGAGACGTTACTTGCCATCCGTACAAAGGCACATAAGCTGTGTCAGACCTATAACCAGACTGCAGACACCGAGGAGAAAGCGCGGGAGCAGATAATGCGTGACCTGATCCCTGATTGCGCGAAGGGCGTGTATCTGCAGGGACCGATCTATTTTGACTATGGGAAATTTACGACAATCGGTGAAAATACGTTTGCAAACTTTAATTTCACGGTGTTAGATACCTGTCCGGTGCATATCGGCAATAACGTCTTCATCGGACCGAATGTATCGCTTGTGACACCGATGCATCCGTTTCGCTATCAGGAGCGTAACATCAAGTTCAGGCAGGATGGCACGGCATACGATGATGAGTACGCAAAGCCAATTACGATCGGAGATAACTGCTGGCTTGCAAGCAATGTCGTTGTGACCGGTGGTGTGACGATCGGCGAAGGCTGTGTGATCGGTGCAGGCAGTGTGGTGACAAAGGATATTCCGCCACATTCCCTGGCGGTTGGAAATCCGTGTAAGGTAATCCGGCAGATCACGGAGGCAGATTCCATTCGAAATCGGGAAGATTTGTGGTAGATGAAAAAAGAGGGCAGCTTACCCTCTTTTTTGATATCTGACTTGCAGCCGCTTATAGCTGCTTTTTTAATTGCTCGATTTCTTCCTGAAGAAATCGGTTCGTCTGTTCTACGCTGCACACATATCCGTATTCTGGCAGCGTCTGGATGAAGTCCATGATACTGCTGCAAAGTGTGTGCTCTTCCAGTGGAAGAATCATGGAATTCCCATCGTTTCGTACCAGCATCAGGAACGTCATGGATGGCGGTGTAAACGCGATGGAAATATTCAGAGACGTATGTATTTTGGAAGGATCTAATAGCAGAAAATGATAGTCTGTATCATTTTGGTTTGCCTCTATAAATTTGCGGAGAATATAAATACGGTCTTCGATATCAAAGCGGGCAGCGAGCGTATCCGGAAAATTCACATTTTTTCCTTCCGCGGTAAATAATTTTAAGCCTTCCAGCGTGAAGAGAATCGTATGGCTTTCCTTCGTAAGCTGACCGATCCGTTCTAATAATTTGGCGCGGATGACATCCTTGTAAGGGGATTCCAACATGTATTTGTCAATCATTTCCGGCGTGAGATATTTCTCGATGGTGGGCTGGATATTCAGGCAGATTGGATAGTTTAATGCCGGATCTACTCCATTTAATACATTTAACAGGTCAAGTGGTGTCTGCGCACCAGAGGTCAGGATATTTGACCGGGCAAGAAGCTGCTCGTAGTTGTGTAGATAATACTCGTGAATTGCTTTGTCGCTCAATATCAAGGCTGTCTCATAGGTTGGGGACAGCAGGATGACGTGTGTATTCGTGATGACATAATATGGGAACGCGGTTGCCTGTTGTTTAAAACGATTTCGCGCAGAGTAATAATAGTGCACTTCAAATGTGCCAGGAAATGCGGCAAATGATGGCAGCAGATTCTTCAAAATCTGAATGTTGTGTATATTATCATAGTTTTCGCCGTCCATCTGCGTTTTCTGATATTCGATTAAGTGCTTCACATGCAACGGCTGAAAGGTTGGATGATACAGTGGTTTGAAGAAGATAGACGCGTATGGGTGACTCATATCAGCAAATGTATATATAAATGGATGATCTTCGGTTGTCACATTTTTCAGGGCGACAGAATAGATTGCGTTTACAATCTGATAGGTGCCTTGAATCAACATACAGTTCGACCAGGTATCGACATTTGATACAACCAAATCATAAGGGGAATCGTCTGTCTGGTAGAGCGTCGATGTGGACATTTCCAGAATACGCTTGATTTCCATATGTGTCTGGAAACGCTCGGTTCCAATCTGATTGATCAAAAAAGCCTGTTCTAATTCTTCCTTGTCAATCGGCGAAAGTGCGAAAAACGGAAGAAGCTTTTCGTAGATTTCTTTTGTGATTTTTCTTTGCCCGGATAAGATCTTCTGAAGTGTTGTACGATTGATGCCGCTTTGTTGAGAGATAGAATATACCGTATATCCGTTTGATTCGATGTAGTGCTTGATCAAAGCCTGTATTGTATCCATAATTTTCCTCACTATAGTTTAATGCTATGTATATTTTAAAACACAACTATATAAAATGCTATCGCTAAAAATTACAAAAACTGTCACATTTTTTGTCACATATTGAAATCATATATTTTTTTCATATAATTGGAACTGTATTGGCAAGGTAGGCGGAGAAAAAGGGGAGAATGTAATACGTGTTTGTGACAATGATTATATAAACTCCTTGCACATATCGGAAAAGTCTGCGTAATTGCAGACTTTTTTGCTTTGTCAATAAAAAATAACAAAGGGGGCTTTATATGAGAGCGATGAAATGTTGGAAACGGCTGACTGCATTTTTGTTGTCATTCGTCATGGTGCTTGGATTGGTTCTGACAAATGGAATCACCTCCGAAGCAGCGAGGAAAGAAACTGCATGGACAGAAGACGGGGAAATCGAAGTAACTGTTCCAAGTGTTATGTACAAGACACATGTGCAGTCATTTGGATGGGAGAAAAGCTGGAAGAAGGACGGACAATCTTCCGGTACGTTTGGAAAGGCAAAACGTCTGGAAGCCATTCAGATTCATGTAGACGGTGGTTATGGTATTGGAATTGAATACCGTACGCACGTGCAGAGCATTGGCTGGCAGGGCTGGAAGCATGATGGACAGTTATCCGGCACAAGTGGACAGTCAAAACGTCTGGAGGCAATTCAGATTCGTCTGACTGGTAATAATGCAGATTTATATGATGTATATTATCGTGTACATGCACAGACCTATGGCTGGATGGGCTGGGTAAAAAATGGAGAGCCAGCAGGTACAGCAGGACAGGCGAAGCGTCTGGAGGCAATCCAGATTATTATAGTTCAGAAATGGGAATCTCCAGTCTACATGTACAATGCAAGCGGAGAGTCATTAAAGGGCTCTGAAAGCTGTGGATTTGTCGGAACAGCAAAGACAAATACATCCGATGCAAATGGTGTGGTAACATACAAAACGCATGTGCAGAGTTATGGAAACCAGAACTGGGTAAGCGATGGCAGTATTGCCGGAACAAGCGGAGAGGCGAAGCGTCTGGAAGCCATCTATATCAAGTTAAATGCATCGAAGCTTGGCTATACCGGAGGTATCCGTTATAAGACACACGTGCAGTCATTTGGCTGGGAGAAAGAATGGAAAAAGGATGGTCAGATGTCTGGAACGAGTGGAAAGGCAAAACGTCTGGAAGCCATTCGAATTGAGTTGACCGGCACGATTTCTTCTTATTATGATGTATATTATCGTGTCCACGCGCAGTCATACGGCTGGATGGGCTGGGCAAAGAACGGAGAGACTGCAGGTACAGCAGGACTTGGAAAACGATTAGAAGCAATCCAGATCTGTCTGGTAGAAAAGGGCAGCGATGCTCCAAATGCATTGCCGGCAGCTTCCAATGCCAAGGCTTATCAGGGAACACCGGAGCCAGTAGATAATAGTATCATTTATGTATATTCATGGAACACAGAGCTGGGAGAACGTCTGGAGTATTTTAAAGATAAATATCCACAGTATGCAGACAAAGTAAAATTTGAAAATCTGGGACTTGGCGGAACAAGCGATGAATACAAGAAAGAAATCGAAGCTGCATATCAGAAGGGCGGTCAGAAGGTTCCTTCGATTGTAGCGATGGATGAGGATGTTTCAAAATATTTTATGTCTTCGGACATGTTTGTGAGTATGGACAGCATTGGTATTACAAAGAAGGATTATAGCAATGCATTCCAGTACACCATTGATTATGCAACCGTAAATGGCAAGTTAAAAGGACTTTGCTGGCAGGCAACACCGGGATGTTTTGTCTATCGTACAGATATTGCACAGAAGGTGCTTGGAACTTCTGATCCGGCAAAGGTACAGACATATGTAAAGGATTGGGATACCTTTATGCAGACTGCAGAAAAGATGAAGCAGGCAGGCTATAAGATGGTATCCGGACCAAAGGAAATCCAGAATGCGGCATTGGCAGATCGCAAGAGTGCATGGGTAAATGATGGTACTGTTACGATTGATCCGGCTGTTGACAAATATTTAGAGCTGGCAATGCAATTGATCGACAATGGTTATACAAACAAGAATGATCCTTGGACTGATGGCTGGCAGCGTGATTTCACAGGGGATGTATTTGGCTATTTCGGATGCCCTTGGTTTGTATACTGGTCAATCAACGATGAGGAAAGTGGTTCCGCTACAGCAGGAAAGAGAAATATCTGTGCAGGCCCTTCCGCTTATAATTGGGGTGGTACATATCTTTCTGTAACGGATAAGTGTCCAAACAAAGAGCTTGCAGCGCTTGTATTAAAGACACTTTGCTGTGATACCGATGTGATGTATAAGATTCAGGACGAGACCTTGGATTTTGTAAACAACAAGGCGGCCGTTCAGAAGATGATTGCGAATGGAAAGGGTGCAACTCCGATTTTGGGAGGTGCAAAACCATTGCAGACATGGTATAATGTAGCAGTCAAGGTTGATGGATCAAAGGCAACACAGTACGATTCGGTATTTGAGGGATATCTGTATACGCTTATTGATGGATATGAGAATGGATACAACGAGTCGAAGGATAATATGAAATCAATGTTGAAAGCGATGATTAAAGATGGATATCCAAATTTAACAGTGAAATAAAGAACGTTGTTTTTGATGGTAAGGAGCACAGGTATTGCTTGTGCTCCTTCTTTTGTTTTGTAAATAGAATGTAAAAAAAAACAAAGTTATTGCAAATTAATTATCATGTGTTATACTAAATATAGTTTCTGGCTATATAGTTTTAATAACCATGGAAACGTAGGATAAAAAAGGAGGATTTAAAGGGATGAGAGGCAAAAAATGTTGGAAAAGGGTGACAGCCGTCCTGATGGCATTCATGATGCTGGTTGGACTAGTAATGACAAATGGCATTACATCGGAAGCATACTGGTATAACAGCGAGGGTGAGCGTTATCCGAATGTTGGGTATAGAACCCATGTACAGTCAAAAGGCTGGGAGAGAAAATTGACTTTGAACGGAAGAACATCCGGAACAGTCGGAGCAGGAAAACGTCTGGAAGCAATCCAGATCATTGTAGAGCCAGGGTATGGTGTTGGCGTTGAGTACCGTACACATATTCAGTCAAAGGGCTGGGAGAAAACATGGAAAAAAGATGGTGAAACATCTGGTACAAGTGGAGAGGCAAAACGTCTGGAGGCAATTCAGATCCGCCTGACTGGTACAAACAAGAACAAGTATGATATTTATTATCGTGTACAGGCACAGACTTATGGCTGGCTTGGCTGGGTAAAGAATGGTGCTTATGCAGGAACTGCAGGACAGGCAAAGAGACTGGAAGCAATCCAGATTATCATTATGCCAAAGACAGATTATCCAACGGATTACGAGGGCTTTGATGGAACGATCGGTGGTGGATTCGTAGATATGGGTAAGAACCCGACAACCAATGGTTCAGGTGCAGTTTCTTACATGACACATGTACAGTCATATGGTAACCAGAAATGGGTAAGTGATGGTTCTATCTCCGGAACAAGCGGAGAGGGAAAGAGACTCGAAGCAATCTCGATCAAGGTAAACAATGCACAGTTGAATAATATCAGCGGTGGTATTGCATATGCAACACATGTACAGACTTATGGCTGGTCACAGGGCTGGAAGTATAATGGAGCAGCATCTGGAACAAGAGGAGAAGGAAAGCGTCTGGAGGCAATCCGTATTCAGTTAACAGGCCAGCTGGCACAGTACTATGATGTATATTATCGTGTACACGCACAGACTTATGGGTGGCTCGGCTGGGCAAAAAATGGCTCAATTGCAGGTACATCCGGTTTAGCAAAGAGACTGGAAGCAATTCAGATCGTGATTATTCCAAAGGGTGAGCATGCTCCAAACCCATTGCCGGCAGCACCGGGTGCAGCAGCATATGTGCATTAATCGGAATACATAACAGAAGATTGGAAGAGACATTATGAGTGATCATAATGTCTCTTTTTTTATGCACGTCAATTGTAATCTGAGATTCCATACCCGCCATCTCAGACTTCTTTAAAAGTTA
>OGYK01000435.1_pt1 | contig 35131 bp, 19 predicted proteins | sample 1576501 | NCBI WGS metagenome assembly OGYK01 (sample SAMEA3541530, study PRJEB24748) | human gut metagenome | biome: human gut; feature: human-associated habitat; material: faeces | place: China | collected 2012
CCATTTCAAAGATCCTCCTTTGTTGTTATAGGTAAAATTATACAATTTTTCTTTCAGTATTTCAATCCATTTATGTATATTTTACACTTTATATTTTACCCAGACAAAGCCATATCCTTTTAAAACAGGATCTTTCATTTCTGTAATCTCACCATTTATTAAATCTCTGAAAATGCCTTCTTCCTGCATCCACGCAGTCTGTTCACTTTCGCTGAAATTAAACAGTGCAATAAATCGTTCTCCCTTATACTCTCTGAGGATTCCTAAAATACTGTCATTGTGAACATCATAAGTATATACTTCTGCTTCCTGGGAAAAGACATTTTCCTGTCTTCGGATCTGTTCCAATCGATTCAACATCTGGAACAATTGTCCCTGTACAGTAGAAAGATCTTTTCTCTTATCCGCGAGTTCCCACAGGAATGCTCCTCTGTGGAGATAACGTGAATCAGATGCTTTTTCAGCATCATCTTTATAACTATAATCATTTACCTGTCCTAACTCATCCCCGCTGTAAAGCATCGGAATTCCCGACTGTGTCAACATGTAAGCGTGGAGCATGAGATCTTCTTGAATTGCCGTCTGCATTTTTTCTGCATTTCCTTCAAATCCCGCTGCTTCAATTCCGCACATGGATGCTGTTGTTCCACAAAATCGTGCATCTTGAGTTACAGGATCATCGTTATATAACTCTCCCCGGCTGATGCTGTCTGCTATCTTTCCGGTGAAATAATCATTCAGATAACGCTTATGAGAAGGCTCTTCCATTCCCCATTGTTTCATTGTATCAAAATCAAGCCCCCACCCGATATCATCGTGACAACGAAGGTAATTCAAAAATGTATATTGCTTTGGCAGACGGCTAACTATATCCATCTGTTTCTTCAAAAGCCGGATGTCTCTTGTCGCAATACTATTCCAGGTCGTCGCCATTGTTGTCACATTATAAAGCATATGACATTCCGGTTTTTCAACTGTACCAAAGTACGGCACCACCTTTTCCGGCTCCATAACCACTTCGCCAAGAAGTATCACGCTCGGACAGACAATTTCTGCAATCATACGCATCATTCTGACAATCGTATGTACTTCTTTCAGATTCCTGCAGCTTGTTCCTAACTCTTTCCAGATATAAGGAACTGCATCGATACGGATAATATCCATTCCCTGATTCGCAAGAAAAAGGAAGTTATACATCATCTCATTAAATACTCTTGGATTACGATAATTCAAATCCCACTGATATGGATAAAACGTCGTAAGCACATAATGTCCGATTTCCGGAAGCCATGTAAAGTTTCCAGGTGCTGTTGTAGGAAAGACCTGTGGAACGGTTTCTTCATATCTTGCCGGAATATCACCGTTATCATAGAAGAAATAACGGCTCATGTATTCTCCTTCGCCTGCTCTGGCACGTTTTGCCCACTCATGTTCCTCAGAAGTATGATTCATCACGAAATCCATGCATACATTCATATCATTTTCATGGCATTTTTCAGTCAATCTGGCAAGATCTTTCATTGTACCAAGATCCGGTCTTACTTTCCGAAAATCCGCCACTGCATATCCACCGTCTGATTTTCCTTTCGGAGTGTCCAAAAAAGGCATTAAATGAACACAGTTTACATTGCATTCCTTCAAATAAGGTAACTTTCTCTCTACACCTTTCAAATTCCCTGCAAAGTTGTCAATATACAACATCATGCCAAGCATTTCTTTTTCCTTAAACCAGTCAGGATTCTTTTCTTTCTTAATATCTCTTTTTTTCAACTCTGTGCTGCGCTTCGAGTAGTAATCATGCATCTGCTCACAAAGTTCTGCATACATTGCATCATTTCCATACAACTCCATGTAAAGCCAGCGTAATTCATCCTGATGTTTTTCCATACGCTGTGCAAAGATTTTTTCTGTATTATTCACATTCTTCACCATTTTCTGTTCCATCGTCAACTAATTTATTTTACTCTTTCACAAAACAATACTGATATGCCTGATATTCGCCCGGCTCTATCGGAAGCGGCATGCCGCCATACATAAGTGCAGCTCCGGTATATCGTTTTCCACTCTTTTCTTCTCGATATACAGCTGTTTCTTCAAGCCCTTGAAGTTTTACATAATTTACTGTCATATTTCCATGAATCACCTGCATAACTATATTTAAAAGAACTTTACTTTGTTCTTTCTCATCTGTATGTACAAACTCCCATGCGCAGATTTCTTCTGTTGTCGGATCTGAAAGACGATAGTACAGTCCATTCTGAATGATCGGCGCATAGCTCTTATATTCTGCGATCTGCTCTCGAATTTCCTGCTTTTCTTCTTCAGAAAGTTTCATAAGATTCAGCTCGTATCCAAAAGTTCCGGACATCGCAACAACACCTCTTGTATGAAGTGGAGTCTTTCTTCCCGTCTGATGATTCGGCACTGCTGACACGTGAGAACCTACTACTGACACCGGATAACCAAAGGATGTTCCATACTGAATCCGTAATCGGTCAATTGCATCCGTATTATCACTACACCAGATCTGCGGAGTGTAATACATCATACCGGCATCAAATCTTCCACCTCCACCGCTGCAGCCTTCGATCAGCAGATTCGGATATCTCTGCACAAGACGTTCCAAAAAATCATATAGTCCCAATACATAATCATGTAACACTCTTCCCTGATCTCTTGTTACAGAAGAATAAACATCCATCAGGCTTCGGTTCATGTCCCATTTTACATATTCGATATTACCCTGATCCAACACCTTACAAATCTGATCATAAATTTCATCTACAACTTCTTTTCTTGAAAAATCCAATACAAGCTGGTTTCTGCTTCTGACCGGATTTCTGCCCGGAACCGTCAATGCCCAGTCCGGGTGTTTCCGATAAAGATCACTGTCTTCTGAAACCATTTCCGGCTCGATCCAGATACCAAACTTCACACCCAGATCATTAATCCTCTTAATCAGATTTCCAAGTGTGCCACCAAGTTTCTTCTCATTCACAAACCAGTCACCCAGTCCGCTATTATCATCATCACGTTTTCCAAACCAGCCGTCATCCATAACTAGCATGTCAATATTGACTTCCTTTGCCGCTTTGGCAAGCTCATAGATTGTATCTCCGGTAAAATCGAAATAAGCTGCTTCCCAGCTATTGATCAAGATTGGACGAATTTCTTCTTTATATTTGCCTCTGCAGATATGTTGTCTGATACAATGATGCAGATTCTGAGATAAACGATTCATTCCTTCTGAGGAATAGGATAAAATCACTTCCGGAGCCTGGAACATTTCTCCTGTTTCCAATGGATAACGAAAAGCTTCTTCCTGAAGTCCCAGCATCATTCTTGTCTGGTTTAACTGATCTTTCAACACTTCTCCCTGAAAACATCCACTGTATACAAAGGACATTGCATAACAATTTCCTTTGTCTTCTGTCGTTTCTTTTTCTGCAAGGATCATCATCGGATTGTACTGATGACTGGAGGTTCCTCTGACACTTCCGATTTTCTGTGTTCCATGCACAACCGGAACTCTCTGAACATTTCGCTCCATCGCATGTCTACCATAAAATGTTAGAAGCTCATAATCTCCGTAAAGGAAATCCAGACTTGCTGACTCAATTTTGTTTAAATAGATTTTGCCACTGCTTTCATTTTTCACACTTACACTTCTTGTAATAATATCCTGTGCGGGAAGCACTCCATAAAGAAGCACCACCTTAACTCCCGTCACCGGATCTTCCATTAAGATTTCCAGTGTCTGTGCTTCCTCCTCACTTGCATAAACTGCCGGAAGTCCTTGCAGATTATATTTTCCATCGCGGATTGTATGACTCTTGTAACGAAGGTCACAGCTCATACTTCCATCTGCATTTTCTACTGCAAATGCTGTACTTCTGAAATCCCCATTCCCGTAACAAGGAAATTCCTGTGGAAGTGTATCCATTGAATACGTACGATCTTCTCCTGCATCATATGGATTTCCCGAAAATCCCCTGTCATAGTATGTCAGAAGATAGTCCATACATGTATCTGTTTTCTTCCCGTAATATAGATGTAACAAAAATCCATAACGATCCACCTGCATCTGATATGTTGTATTTTTTGTCTGTAAAGTAAATGTTCTGTCTTTCTCGCAATATATAATTCCCATATCTAAATACCCCTAATTTCTATTTTAGCGAAGCAAGATCTGCATTACTGTCTGTTCTCGCTTCGCTATCTTTTACTTTTTATTATTTCACTGCTCCATTAACAACTCCGTTAAGGATATGCTTCTGACAGATCAGATAGAAGATCAGAATCGGAAGCAATGCCAACAGATAGGAGGCAAATGCCAGATTATAGTTTGTTCCAAACTGTGTCTGGAAGTTTAGCTGTGCCAGTGGAAGTGTATTTCCGCTTCCTGAGCCTGACATAATTACAAGTGGTGTCATAACATCGTTCCATGTACCAAGTGCTGTCAGAACTGCAACTGTCGCATGCATTGGTTTCATGATCGGGAAAACAATCTTCCAATATGTTTTCCATGTACTCGCACCATCCACACAGGCTGCTTCTTCCAATGCCAACGGGATATTTGTAAGATATCCGGAATAAAGCAGTACATTCATCGGCATATAGAATACAACATACAGAATAATAACTCCTGCCCTGTTTGCCAATCCCATCTGCGCCGTCTGTTTTACAACAGGCATCATCAGAATTGCAAATGGCACAAACATTCCGCTGACAACATAAAAATAAATGAATTTGTAAAATTTACTCTTCTTATTTCTTCCGATTGCATACCCCAACAGTGAATGAATCAGAATTGAAAGGACAACTGTTACAAGTGTAATAAATACACTGTTTCCGAGAGAATGCCAGAAATCTGTCACTCTCATTGCCTCAGCAAAATTATCAAGGCTTAAATGACTTGGTAAAGAAAGGATTCCGCTGATACTATTCGTCATCTCAGAAGGCTTCTTCAGTGCAATTACGATTGTCATATACAGTGGAAAAGCAACCGTAATCAGACCAAGTAAAAGTAAAATCGTTACAGGCCAGTTTACTCGTTCTTTTATTTTCATTTTTTCCATTACAGCTGTTCCTCCTTTTTCCCTGTGATTGTCATCTGTAATACAGAAATTACAACAATAACGATAAAGAATATCACTGCGTTTGCACTCTGGAATCCAAACTGACCGCCACTCATACCATTGTTATAAATCAGATAAGAAATGGATTCTGTACTCTGTGCCGGACCTCCTTTGGTCAACGCCATGATCTGATCAAATACCATCAGGAAGTTTTTCACACAGAGTACCATATTTATGCTAAAGAATGGAATAATGAGAGGGAATGTCAGATGTCTGAACTTATTCCATCCTGTTGCACCGTCAATCGCTCCTGCTTCGTAAACATCCTCCGGAACTGTCTGCAGTCCTGAAATATAAATAATGGTATTCATCGCGATCGACTGCCATGCACACACGATTACAACTGCGATCCATGCCATTTTTGTACTGGACAGCATACTGGAAGAAAGGGGCTTGCTTCCAAGCATTTCTCCGAAAGCCGGAAGGATGTATGTAAAAAAGTAATTGAAAATGTATCCTACAACCAACGCTCCGAGAACATTTGGAATAAAGTAGGCACCACGAAACGCACTCTTGAATTTAATCTTACTATTCAGTCCGAGTGCAAGGATCAAACTGATTACATTTGTCACAATCGTAGCTACAATTGCAAGTTTAAATGTAAACAGATAAGAACCTCCGACTCTGCTGTCTGTAAAAAGATCCTGATAATTTCTAAGTCCTACCCAGTCAAAGCTTCCATAACCTTTGAAATTCGTAAAACTGTAAATCACACCTTTGATCAGTGGCAATGTATTAAAACAGAAAAACAGTGCCACGATCGGAATTGTTATCAGAAGAAAGGTCATTTTTCTTCCACTCATTGATTTCTTTCCCATGCTTGAATTCCCCTTCCTTAATCTTCGTCCGCATGCTCTTTCTCGTAATCTTCCACTTTGCGGATGATATCACGGTTATATCTCTTCCAGTCTGTATCAAACTTTGTTAAGAATGCATCCACATCCCCTTTCATAAGAAATGTCTGAATCTGTGCATCTACTGACATCTCTGAAGGATAGTAATGATCCTGGTAATCTGCCATTCTTCCTTCTTCTATGAAAGATTTCACTCCATCAAGTGTTGAAGCAAGTTCAAAATCTCCTTCCTTACAAGGAACCGCTTTCTGTTCATCCAGATAACCCTGTACATTTTCATCTTTTAAAAGGAAATTAAGCACTTCATACGCTGCCTCTTTGTTCTCGCAATCTTTCATAACACTGAACTGAAGATCCACACCGGAGTTCAGCTTATTCTCTGATGCGTCATTATTGGCCGGCATTACAAAGGAATCGATATCCATATCCGGATTTACTGTATGAATCTGTGGGATTGCATAACTTCCGATCGTGTACATTGCAGATTCTCCGTTTGCAAATGCTGTACAAGCTCCATTGTAATCATAGGCAAATGGATCTTTTGGCCCATAGGCAAGCAGTGCCTGTGTCTTTTCTGCTACTTCTCTATATTCATCTGAAAATGTTGTCTCGCCTTTGTTCACCTGACTGCAGACATCTGCCGGTGCAAGATCAACGGCGATCGCATTCCACGGTGCAAGACAAGTCCATGTATCTTTAAATCCAAAATACAATGGCTGGATTCCTTCACTCTGGATCTGTTCACAGAGGGCTATAAATTCATCCCAGGTTTCCGGAATTTCCCAGCCATATTCCTCAAACATTGCTCTGTTGTACAGAACTCCTGCTGCATTTGCCACATATGGAACGGCATACACGCCATCCTCAGGTACAAATTCCAACGCTTTATCTATATCCAGATAAGCCTGTTTTATAGAATCCAAACCTTCATAATCTGAAATATCCATCAACATATCAGAATCAATAAAGTTAGAGAAATTGACATCTCCACCGATTCCGATAATATCTGGAGCGTCTTCTCTGATAAAACGTGTTTTAAGTACTGTCATTGCATCATTTGGAGATTCAATCGTCAAATGAATATCATCATGAGTTGCATTGAATTCTTCTTCAATCTTTTCAAATGTTTTCACTGCCTCAGGTTTATACTGCACAAGCTCAATCTCTATTTTTCCACTGCTATCATTCTTCTGCCCGCAGCCTCCAAGTATCATTGCTGAAGTCATACAAAGCGTCAATCCCATGCAAATGATTCGATTGCTTTTCTTATACATTTCCTTACTCCTTCCTTCTACCATACACCTTTCATTTTGACACATTCCGGAATATTTTTGTCATTTTACTTAGGCTATCTATTTGATAATCAAATTATAACATATCTTTATGCGACTATAAATACCAGTGTTTTTTATATTTTATACCAAAATGCAGTTTTTCTTGTTATATATTGAAGTTATCTAGCATTTTGATATATAATGCTATCAGAGGTGATTTATATGAGCGATTTACTTTTTTCTGTATTTCCAAATGAAAATTTTGTTGATCTGGGATTATATCAATATGGATGGGAACAATGTGCACCGGCTCACTCGTTCGGTCCTGCAGCAAGAAATCATTACATTTTCCATTATGTCATTTCTGGAACTGGAACATTATTTGCAGATGACGAGAATGGAAACACGACCGAGTGGCAAGTGAAAAGCGGACAAGGCTTCATGCTTTTTCCTGGTCAGGTCAATACCTATATTGCTGATTCTAAGCTTCCTTGGGAATACACCTGGGTAGAATTCGATGGACTTCGCGCCCGTGAGATTGTTACAAGTGCTGGATTAAGTCCGAACGAGCCTGTTTATCATGCCAGTTCGAAGGAACTTCGCAATCAGATGATGGACGAGATGCTTTATCTCAGCCGGCATTCGGAAGAGTCCCCTTTTCATCTGATTGGACATCTCTATTTATTTTTAGATTATTTCATGCGTTCTGCTGCGACAGTTCATGTGAAGCAAAATGGAAGTATCCGGGATTTTTATATCAAAGAAGCTCTTTCTTATATTGAGCAGAATTTTCAGAATGATATTTCTGTAGAAGATATTTCCGCATTCTGCGGATTGAATAGAAGTTATTTCGGAAAGATTTTTCACGATACGATTGGACGTTCTCCACAGGAATTCCTGATCAGTTATCGTATGACTAAGGCTACAGAGCTTTTAAAGATCACTTCACTATCAATTGCAGATATTGGGAATGCTGTAGGATATCCGAATCAGCTGCATTTTTCACGTGCATTCAAAAATGTCTATGGGATGTCACCAAGAAATTGGAGAAATGTGAATAAAATAGAATAAAATATGATTTTCTTAAAATATAAAAAAAACAGGCGACACCCAACCGAAGTTGAGTGTCGCCTGTTTGCACTATTTCTGTTTTCTTTTTCGGACAACAGCCCAGGCAATGAGTGCGATGGCTGCCGCAAGTAAGAGCAATGCACCTGCAATCGGGGTGCTGTCACCGGTCTTCGGTCCGAACAGCAGGACTGTGTTACTCGTATTGCCGCTGGTTCCATCGCTAGTTTCCGGATTGCTTTTCTCATTGTCTGGCTGCTTCGGCTGATCCGGTTTTACGGGATCTGTCGGTTTGTCCGGGGTAGATGGACTGGCAGATGCTTTCGGTTTCGCATATACTTCATACTCTAACCGACTGCCTGCACCGGTTCCGGCACTGGAAAACGGGAGATGTACCAAAACTGGCTCCACTGTGCCGTAGCCTTTTGCATTGACTGCTTTGATGTAATATATGCCATCTGCCAGACCGCGGAAAACGGCCTCTCCGTTTTCATCTGTAACCGCAGTTTCCTGTGCGTCAATGTCCAGAGCTGTGCTTATCTGCTGTATTACCTGCTCTGTCTCTTCTGCCGTCTTCGGGTAAGCCGTAATATTGTATTTTGTGTCAAATACCGGCTCGCCAGAGTCCCCTACGGTTCCTACACAGTACAGCTCAAAGCTTACGCCTTTTTTATCTGAACTGTCACTATCAAGATCTTCTAACTGGATATGTATCATTCCGGAAGAAGCTGCAAAAGCAGGAATTGTGCCTGTACACATACTGATCATCAGAATGCAGAAAAATAAACCCAACACATTTTTCGCTGTTTTTTTCATGCGCTGCTTCCTCCTTTCTTTTTCTTATCCGATTTTTTCTTTGCCTTACCGATCAGGTGTCCTGCGCCTGCTAAGACTGCCAGGATTGCAAGTCCGACGAGCGTCCATTTCACGCCCTCTGCAATTGCTTCCTTGTATGCCTGCTTCCAGGTGCTTTCTTCCTGACGATCGACCTGATGTTCTTTTTTTTCTTCTGTATATGGGACTCTTGTCCCTCTGACTAACAGACGATGGGAGTTGATGCCGTACGGGGTACATGTTACCAGCGTCACATAATCTTCTCCCTCTTCAATGAAAATATCACTGATATCATCCGGTTCTACCACTTTGATCTGGTCTACTTCGTAAGCCAGTATCTCATCTAACACATGAATGTAAAACTGGTCTCCCTCCTGCAGCTTGTCAAGATCTGTCAGAAGACGTGCATTCGGGAGTCCGGTATGCCCGGATAAAACAGCATGTGTATTTTCTCCGCCGATCGGAAGCGATGTGTTTCCAAGATGTCCAATCCCGGACTGTAACACGCCTTCACTCGTTCCGTGATAAATCGGGAGATACACTTCGATGGATGGGATCTCAAGATATCCCATCCGCCCGCTTCCATCCGTATCGAGCATCTTCTCGTAATCGTCCGTCACATATTTCAAAGCGTCCGGATCGAAGGGATCTGTCAGTACGACAGTCCCTTCCCGTAACTTTTTGTTGTATGCCCTTGCTTCTTCTTTCAGCTCCTCACTGACTTCATCCGGAACTTTTTCCTGCTCCTCTATGTAGCCCTGCATGGCAACACTTTGGTTTCTCTCCAGCAGGTAGTTGCTCACCGCCGGATAAAATGTGATCCCAAGTCCCAGCAAAAATCCAAGTCCTAACAACAGGGGAAATATCCATTTTTTCATTATTTATGCATTCCGATGTTTTTTCATGTAAAGTGCCATCAGTGCTGCCATTAATGTCATAAGGCAGATACCTGCTGCTACAAGTGCTACCATGCCCTGTCCACCAGTGGATGGGAGAGTGAAACCTTTTTTGTTGACTACGCTCGTATCAACAAAATGTGTCTTTACATTAACTGTATTGCTATCACTATCAATCAGGGTTCCATTGGAATCATAGTTAGCTTTAATGACCACTTTTACCTTATTGCTTAATAAGTTATAACCATCTGCTGTTGCTGTCTCTGTCAGGTAGTATTCACCTTCAGCAAGACCATAAATCTTTAATGTTCCATTGTTTGGATCCAGACTCAAGTTAGTTACTGTACCTTTTGGATCTACAACATATTCTCCTGGAGTACCGATTGTTTTCTCACTTAATCTCACATTATCAATTGTAAATCTTACTTTTGAATAATTACCTTTTCCGCCTTCAACATCAAATGATTTATTTAACTGGATATGATATGTATAATGTTTTACTTCATTCGTTGGAATTTCTCCTGTTGTTCCTATTCCATCAGTACCTGGATTGTTACTATAAATCAATTTTGCGTTATTCGTTACAGTTGAATTATTGTCAAGTGCGTCTTTCGTAATTGTTGCTTCGTATGTGACATGTAAAGGTGTTCCTGCTTTGTAAGTACTATTATTTTTTCTAGTCGCAGCATCTACAAACAATGTTTTATTAAATGCAAGTGTAATAACTGTAGTACCATTTTCACCTGTAGTTGTTGTCAAATTATAGTTAGAGGCAGCTATTGTTGTTGTATTTCCTGTTTCTCCCATAGATACAGATAATGAGTCATTCTTATACTGTAAGCCTTTGCTCATCGTATCATTAATAGTGTATGTGTATTCAACAAATCCTGTTGTATCTGGTACATGTGTTTCGATTGTGTATTTAATTGTATCTCCAATGTTACCACTTCTATGCTCTGTCGCTTTACCGTCTTTATCTAAGATATTACCTTTCTTGGTAGCATCTACAGTTGATGTCTTTAATGTTACTATCGGAGTATAGTCCAGATTTGATCCATCTGTTTTTGTTGATGGTACTGATACTAAGAAATCTTTTGTTGCTGCTGCACCTTCTGGAGCTGTTACTTTTACAAGGTAATAGCCAAGTGCAAGACCGCTAATCGTTATTTCAGTTTGACTTTCATTACCTTTTACATGTCTTATTACGTTGTTATTATTTACTGTAGATAAAGCTGTTAAGTTTTTCTCAACTTCAGTCTGATCTTCTAAATCTATAGTTCTTAAAATACTCTCATATTCAGTTGTTGCTTCATAAGTCATACTTCCATTCGCATCAACTGTAATGTCAGCAACCTTATACAGATCAAACTCATAGTCCTTTAAGTTTGACTGATCTGTGCTTGTCTTAATCGTCAGACTTCCTGTTGTTTGCTCTGTTGCTGGTTTTGCCATCGCTGTTGTTGCAAGCATGCCGACCATCATGCAGGCAGTTGCCAGTATGGCAGTGATTTTTTTCACTACGTTTTTGTTCTTCATATCTCATTCTCCTTTTCGTATATTTGTTATATGTTTTTTATTGATAAATGGATTGCTCTAATTATTCCTTTTTGGAAGAGCCAGAGATTAGCTGGCTCTTCTCTTCTTTTTCCGGCGTTTCTCTGCGAGCAGTGCACATGCGGCTGTGCCTGCCATAAGCAGGATACCGGTTGTGGCTGCTCCAAAATTGCCCGAACCGCCTGTCACCGGGACATTGAACGGAAGCGAATTGTAGAACGTCAGCGTGATATCGTAGAAATATATCTTATCCCCTTTCGTCTCCGTGTAGCCTGTCGGTGTCTCTGTCACATCTGCGACATTCATCTCGTACGGAATCGTGATCTCCCGTGAAGAATTTAACAGGTTGAAGCCCTGCGGTGCTTTCATTTCTGTCAGCCGGTATCTGCCCGGTTCCAGATGTTCAAATTTTACAATACCGTCTGCATCGGTTTCCTTATTTCCCACCGCCGTGCTCCAGCTTCCGCCATTGAAAACTTCCAACTGGAATCCGGCTCCCTGCAACGGTTTTTCGTTGCGGTCTAATTTCTTAACGGTAATGCTTCCTTCGAGTTTTTCATCTTCCACAACATTCCAGTTTATCTTGCTGCTGTCATCGTCAGGATTCGTTACCGTTACTGCGATCGGTTCCTGTCTCAGTTTATAGCCGTCCGGTGCCTTTGTTTCTTTCAGGTAGTAGATGTCCTGCTCCTTTGTAAAGCTTGTGGAAACAGCCTTGCCTAATTTATCTGTCGGTCCTACGCTTCCCACTTTCATCGTACATTCGAAATCTTTGTAGATATCAAATTCTGCACCGGAAAGTGTGGTATTCGGATCATCCTTTGCTGTTTTTCTCACATAGATCTTTGCAAGAGCACCGTTTGCGATCTGTATCTCTGCGGTTTCTCCAGCCGTCACGGAAATCTCCCATACGGTATCTGGCAGTGTAAAGGAATAATCCTGTGGTACTGCCGTCTCTTTTATGTAATAAATTTCCTGTGTTGGAACAAATTCTTTTGAAACTGCATATCCGTCATCTCCGGTCGTCAGGGTTCCATTTGCTGCGGTGCTGACATCTGTAAACGGTTTGGTGCATTCCTCATCCGTATAGACCGTAAATGTAATGCCACGCAACGGGCTTCCTGTCGTCGTCTGATATTTGTAAATCTGAATCTTCGACTTCTTCTGTGTATCATACAGTGTTACCGGATTTCCTGCTGTACCCTCTCCGTTGTTCAGATCAACTTCCTTAACGGTATCTGAGCACTCATAGCCCTCCGGCGCCTGAAGCTCTTTCAGGTAGTAACTATTCTGTTTCTTTACAAATTTTCCGGAATCTGCCTTTCCATCCGTATTGGTCGGTCCGATCATTCCAATCTCGGTTCCTGCTTTGCAGTCCCTCGATGGATAGATTCCATATACAGCGCCTGCTAAAACTTTGTCGCTGCCAGCTTCTTTCTTTAAGATGTGGATCTCTGCCATGTCACCCGCTGTTCCATTTAAAATCGGTCCGACTGTCAGTGTCGCTCCGTTTTCCGGTTTTACTGGAATGACTGTCGTGCTGACTTCATATCCCGTCGGCGCGGTTTTTTCTTTCAGGTAATACCACTCCTGTGTGATCTGGAAAGAAGCACTCGTTGCGATTCCGTCCGTTCCGGTTGCCGGTAATGTCAACAGCGGTTCTCCGGTACATTCGGCTGTCTCATAGAGTTCAAATACTGCCCCCGCCAATGGCGTTGTGCCATTTACTGCCGTCTTCCTAATCTGGATATTGGTCTTTGCCTTTGTATCTTTGAAAAGAACTGGCTTGGATATCTGATCTACCACTGTTGTCACTTCCTGGATGTCGTCTGATATTACATAGCCCTCCGGCGCCTTTGATTCCCTGATGTAGTAAACCTCGTCCTGCATACGGTGGAACTTCTTTGATACTGCAATTCCATCGGCTCCGGTCGGTCCGATCTCACAGACTTCGTTCTGCTGCCTCTCTGCATCTGCCCTCGTCTTATAGACTTTGAAGTAAGCACCGGCTAATGGATCTCCATTGTCAGCGTCTGTCTTCTTCACCTGGATCTGCGTCATTTCCGGCTCGTTTTTGATCGTCTGCGGTTCTACATAAAGTATGGTTACACTTGTCGGATTGCCGTTCTCATCTTTGCCGGAAATCGTCTTTGTTTCCACCTTGAATGGAATGACGGTATTATTGGCGTGATACCATTTTGGTGCACCCACTTCTTTCAGATAATAGATGTCCTGGCTTCCTGTGTATACAAATTCCTCCGACTGCGCATAACCGCCTTGGTCTGTCTCCGGTAATCTGGTTATCTCCTTCGTACACTCTTCATCTTCGTAGACCGCAAATACTGCTCCTTCAACCGGCTCCCCGGTAACAGCATCTATTTTATTCACTGCTACCTTGATCGTCTTTGTGTTCTCCGGTACATTCATGATCGTGACTTTCCGATCTAACTCATCCATTCCAAGAAGTTTGTAAATATTTACTTCTGTCGGACCATCCGGCTTCTGATAACCTGTCGGAACCGTCGTCTCTTTGATGTAGTAAACCTCCTGTGTGGCTTCAAATGTTCCGGACGTAAATACACCATCTGCACTTGTTGGCGTGAAATCTAAAACTTTCACTGTGCATTCTGCATCTTTATACAGCGCAAATGTTGCACCGGCAAGCAAATCTTTTGTCTTGATATCTTTCTTCTCGATATCAAACGAAATACTGATCTTCTTGTTTTCAATTTCAAATGGTGCCGAAATCTGATCTTTCGTATTTCCGACCGCATTTCCCTCTACCGGTCCATATACGTCGTCGTCATACGGCATTGGATATCCATCCGGTGCCTTTGTCTCTTTCAGATAAAATGTTTTGCTGCCAGCCCGTATCTGACCACTGTATGCGTAACCATCATCTCCCGTCGGTCCGATGACTCCGACAAATGATTCCTGCGTGCATTCCGGATCTGAATAGATATTAAATTCTGCTCCTGCCAATCCAGCTTTAGTGTCTGCATCTATTTTCCGGATACCGATCATCGTATATTCCGGTGTGTTGGTTGCATAGTAATCTGTCGTATCGCCTGTGATCACAAGCGTATCAACGCTGTCAGACTTCACATATCCTGCAAGCTTTTGGCTCTCGCGCAGATAATAAGTATCCTGCTCGTAATCAATTGTTGCCTCTGCCTGTCCATTTTTATCAGTCGGTCCGATCTCGCAAACCTCATTCTGCTGCTTATCCGCATCCTCCTTCGACTTATACACTTTAAAATATGCGCCTGCCAGTGGTTCGTCCGTTTCTGCATCGGTCTTATTGACACGGATTTTGATCTGACGTCTGCTGTTTTCAAAAGTAACGGCTTGCAGCTTTGCTGTATCTGTGCCAGGTGTTATCTGCTGTACCTGATCACTTAATACATATCCGTCCGGTGCTTTGCTCTCTTTGATCCAGTAGGTATCCTGTTCTTTGATGAACTGTACGGAAACGGCTTCGCCGTTGACGTCCGTCGGTCCTACTTCGACTACCGGTTTTGTGCAGTCTGCATCCTTGTAAACTGTGAAATATGCACCTTGCAATGCCTTATTCGTGCCACTTTCTACTTTCTTTACTTTTACGTAAACAAATTTATTGGTCGTCGAATCTTTAACGTTCGGAACTTCCAGCATTGCGCAGACATCATTTTCCTTTGCGGTCACTTTCCATACGGCATTGGTTGCTGTATAACCGGATGGTGCTTCCGTCTCTTTTACATAGAATACATCCTGATCCATCAAAAGCTGCTTTGATGTTCCTATTCCATCCGATCCGGTGGTAAATGTATCTAATGCCGTTGTGCAGTCCACATCTGCATAGACAGTAAACTTTGCACCTTTCAGTAACGTTTTCGACTCTGCGTCGTATTTCTTTACCTGAATCTGCGTCCACTTCGGCGTGTTGGTTCTCTCGACAACGTACTCTTTCTGTCCAGCTACTACGTTCACGGTTGTCACTTCATTGCTCAATTCATAACCATCCGGAGCATAAATCTCTTTCACGTAGTATGCTGTACCCGGTACCAGTTCAAAGGTCGGTGATACTGCCTCGCCGTTGTCATCCGTTGCCGGAAGCTCCATCCACAGATTCTGACATTGCCCATCTGTGTAAATGCCAAAGACTGCTCCTGCAAGCGGATCCGTTGTGTCTGTCACCGTCTTTTTAATCTTGATCTCTGCTGTTTCTGTCGTTGTCGGGATCGGTGTATTCTCGATCGTTACCTGTGTTGTGTCTTTCATCTTTGCTGTTACTTTGACACTGTCCTTCAACTGGTAGTATCCAGTCGGTGTGGTGATCTCTTTCAGGTAAAATTCGGTGTCTTTTGTGACTAACAGCTCTTTTGACTTACTGTAACCATTTTCATCCGTCGGATCCATGATCTGCACCGGCTCGCCAGAGCATGCTTCGTTATCGTAAATAGCAAAGACTGCTCCTGCAAGTTTCTTGTTTGCGTCATCTGCACTGACTTTTGTTACCTCAATAAAAGCACTGTTTTCCTCTTTCTGATCTTCAAATGTTCCTGCATCAACGATCTCGCCCCCGACGATGTCTACGGCACGTATCTCACTTGAAAGGGTATAGCCCTTTGGTGCGGTGATCTCTTTCAGGTAGTAGGTGGAAGCCTTTGCGGTAAATTCTTTTGATACGGCAAAGCCGCTGGCGGATGTCGGTCCGATTTCAAACTGCTTGTTCTTGCCATTTTCCGCATCCTGCTGCGACAGGTAGGCTCCGAAGACCGCTCCTGCAAGTTTCTCGCCTGACGATGCGTCTGTCTTGGTGAGGGAAATCTTGCTTGGCTCGGATTCGTTGTAGACGGTTACCTCTACTCTGCCATCTGTTACCGGTATCAGGTCATCTGACAGTTTGTATGGTGCTGGGACGTAGACTTCTTTCAGGTAATATTGAGGACCGTACATTGAAAAACTGATTTTTGCGGTTGCCACACCGTTTTCATCTGTCGGTCCTATGATTCCCTGCGGATATTTTTCGTCTTTATCCGAATAAATTTCAAATACCGCTCCCTGAATTGGTTTTCCTGTCACCTTATCTTGCTTTGTGACTTTAATCTCTGTAGGATTAAACGAATTTATAATTGTTATCACCGGAACCCCTGACGTATCCGTTGGATCATCCAATGGCTGCACTTTTACCGGGAATACTCTTCCTACATTTCTTTCATAATAAGGTGCTTTAAGTTCCTTTAGGTAATAAGTGTCCTGTTTATATGGGAAAGCAATTGATACTGCATACCCTTCACTATCCGTCACAAGAGGTCCGACTCCTTCTACCGTTTTCGTACATTCATAATCTTCAAATACTGCAAATTCTACCTTGTTAATTCCAGACATTCCAGTATCCACTTTATGAATCTTAACTGCCGTCCACTTCCTGCTGTTCTCCCAGGTAATCGTCTGCGTTATCACATCATTAGTCAGTGTCACTTCTCTTGGTGTTTCATCCAGATCATAACCGTCCGGCGCCTGGATTTCCTTTAAGTATACTTTCTCGTATGCTACCGGAATATCTGTAAAGCTGACTGTACCATCTGCGTCTGTTGATAACGGTACGCCCAACATCGACTCTTCGGTACATGCTTCATCTGTATACAATGCAAATTTTGCACCTGCCAGCGCCGTTTTGGTATAAGAGTCCTTCTTTTCTATCATGAGCTTTTTCTTCATCGGCGTATTTTCAATTGTTCGCTCGATATAGCCACTGCTGTCCGAGGATACGCTTACTTCCAATGGTGTATTTTTCACTTTGTAACCATACGGCACGGTATCACTGCGCTCTTTTACCCATACATGGCTTAAAGTGTCATCTCCATAAACGGAAGAATATGCATATCCATTCTCATCTGTCGCACTTAATGTCTCGATCAGCTTTGTACATTTCGCATCTGCGTATACTTCAAATACAACGCCCGCCAAAGGATCTTTTGTATTAGCATCCACTTTTTTGATCTTTAAGCTGTGCCACTTACTTGTTGAGTAAACATTGGCAACCTCAAAATGGTTCGAATTGCCGGCTTTCAGTGTAATCTTGCGTGGGTTGACCGGGTTCGTATAAATGGATGGTGCATCCGTCTCTACTAAATAGTAGTCTCCCGGTTCCACGTTTTCCAACTGCTTATGAATGTAGCCATTAGAATTTGTAGTACCAAGATCAATCGATTCTTCCGTAATTGTTATTGTATTTGTTCTGTTCAAATAGAAATGAATACCACTTAAAGCCGTCTGGGTAGCATCTGTTTTTATCGCGTATTTATAAATCTCGATTGGAATGCCAGTTACAGGTTCGTTTACAAAACTAATCGTATTGATTCGTTCCAATGCTAATTGTCTATAACGTGGTTCTCTGTCTAAAACATATCCATCTGGTACATATTCCTCCCTGATCCATACACTTCTGTATACCTTTGACAGATCACTATTTGGAATATTTACTTTAGCAATTCCCGATGCATCCGTCGTAGCCAGAGCCAGTCTGTCTTCTTCCTTACAGTCCTCCGTCGGATAAATTCCAAATACAGCTCCGGCTATCTTTTTCCCCGTTTTATCCTCCTTGGTGATCTGAAGATCATAGGTCTTCGGATCATCTGCAATCTCAATCCGGTTCTCGCCTGCCTTTAATGTTGTGGTAACTGGAGAGGCTGATTTATAGCCGTTCGGTGCGGTAATCTCTGTGATGGTGAACACTTTTCCTATAGTCAGGCCACCATACGTAAACAAATAATCCCCTTGTGGAATTTCAATTATTCCATCTTCATTTGTCTTCCACACTGCCTTGGCAGCAGTGTTATCAATGCCAAAAAATTTAATATTAAACTCTGCTCCCTGCAGCGGTTTCCCGGTCTCACTGTCATATTTGTAGATAGTCAGTGATGGTTTTTCTGGTGTATTTACAAATTCAACATCTGTCACCGCGCCATTACCAGCACTCGTAAGAAAGACTTCTTTCGGATCCGTAAGCTCTTGCCACGGACCACCATCTGGATATTTAAACTCTTTAACGAAATATCTTCGATTCCAATTATTTCCGTAATCCATTGTGACTTCTGTATATCCATCATCACCTGTAGGATTCGTCTCACGTACCAAATCTTTACAATCCCGATCTGTGTAAATTCTGAATATTGCGCCTTTCAAAGGATTACCATTATTATCTACTTTTCTGATTCGTATTTTTGAGTCCAGCGTCGTAAGTTTCTCGTTCGATATATTTAGCTCTACACGCCTTATTCCATTCGGTGTAAATGAAAATGTACGACCAATCCATTGTTTGCAATAGTCTTTATTGGAATTCGGTATCCACGGTGGCGACGGACTATTTTCGTCAAATTTATATCCTATTTCTTTCAGATAATATTCAGTGTTTACATCATCTATATATTCTATATCATCTACATATGCATGCCCATCTTTATCCGTCCAGAACTCTTTTAATACGCGAATCTCTCCCGTCGCCTTATCTCTTACACATACCTCAAATTGAATTTCCGGAAGAATAAGCGGATCCTTCACATCTTCGATACTCTTATTTACTTCCAAAGGAAATGAATTTATTCTTTTCTTATTTGTAACTTTAAATTTCTTTACGACCGTTCCTTCCCGGGTATCAGATATATTTATCTGCTTTTTTTCCTTAGTACCTGTATATCCATCCGGATGTTTCGTCTCGATCAGCCAATAGCTTTCCTGTGTCGGATGGAAACTCAGTGTCAGCTTTCCATCTTTCCCTGTCGTTCCCTCTGCCACTTTATTGCCGTTGTTTGCCGTGTCTGATGTGCAGATTGCAAAGGTTGCTCCCTCCAATGGTGTAGTACCATCATCTGCATCAACCTTCAGCACTTCCACCGTCACATCATACGGCTCATCGTAGAAAGCCACACTTGGGATGGTTCCATCTTTTACTACATTGCTCACATCGACTTTTTTCACTTCCGAAGAAAGCTTATATCCTGTCGGTGCTTTTGTCTCCTTCACATAGCAGTACGGTCCTGTATATGCAAAAGTCCCTGACTTCACATAACCCAAGGAATTCGTCGGTTCCATCGTTGCTATCCGATTTTTACAAGCAGCATCACTATAAATCGTAAACTCTGCTCCACGCAACGGCTTCTTTGTCCCGGAACCAACTTCGTATTTGTATGCTACAATCTGGATCTTATTTGTATTCGTTACCGTATACTCAATGCCAGCTGTTGCCTTGCCGTCCTGCACACTCACCTTGTATACTTTATCCGGCTGTGCTGGATAATTGGTTGGCTGTCTGGTCTCTTTCAGATAGTAAGTATCCTGTGTTGGATGGAACGTTTTTGATTCTGCATTTCCCGAACCATTTGTAGGTCCTATCTTTACTACTTCTTCCGTGCAGTTTTCATCTTTATAAAGAGCAAACTCTGCTCCGGCAAGTCCCTTTCCATCCTCGCCCACTTTGTGGATCAGTGCCGTCGTTGTCTGCACCTCATCCGTTGCAGTAAGTGTAACGACTCCACCATTATCAATGGCAGAGGATACCTTTAATGTATAAACTGTTGAACTCAGCTTATGATATTTCGGTGCAACAAGCTCTTTCAGATAAATCGTTGTCACATTCGGATCATAATCGATTGGATCACTGACTGCTACTCCGCCAGTACCTGTCGGTCCTACTTTTGTCAGAAGACTTAAGCTACTGCAGGATCTTTCTGAATAAACACCGTAAACTGCACCCTCCAGATAGGATTTGTCCTGTGTACAGGTCTTTACGACTTTCACCCGGTACTGGCTCCGTTCGTCCTCAAATCTTACCGTTCCTGTTCCACCTGCCGGAACGACCACCTGCTTTGGTTCCTCTGCCAGCTTATATCCATCCGGCGCTTTCGTCTCTTTTACCCAGTAGGAGGTCTGCGTTCTGACAAATTGAGCTGTTTCTGCCACGCCGTCTGTACCAGAAGTGACTGTAACTGCCTTTCCATCCACTTTCACTGGATCGGTGCAGTCTTTGTCTTTATACAGTGTAAATTCTGCACCTGCTAACGCTTTCCCTGTATCGCTCCCTGTTTTTATTATTTTGACTTTCGACGGATTTGGTTCGTTCGTCGCTGTCAGATAAATATTCAGGTTGTTACTCGTTGCCACAAATTCTTTTGACCAGCCAACTTTATGTGAAGCGTCTGCTTTCGTCTCAACTACTTTGAATTTTCCCTGATTGATAACCGTAATTGGCAGTTTCAGTGAATCATTTGTATAATAAGGTTTCTTCCATGTCAGACTGCCTAATTTGGTATATGCTTTGCTGTTTTTGTTCCATTCGTAGATATCAAATTCGAAACCGTCAGACAATGATATGTTCGTATTTTCTTCTACTTTCTGTACGTAGACATTTGCCAGATTCTGCTTAACGGTCGCTGTTACGGCCAGATTTCTTGTCCGCTCACTGCCATCAAGCTGTATCATAGCGGTCGGCTGTTTCCATTTTTTACCATTGTATATGTATCTCGTTGCTTTTTGCACATATCCACGGAACTGTACAGTTGCTTTCAGTGTTCCACCTGTTTTCTGAAGCTGTGTATATTCCGCTTCTGTCAGCGAGATCCTGAAAGACTCAAACATACCACTGCCAAGAAACCTTACCGTTCCCACTCGCTTTCCATTCTGATCCACACAGGAAATGACATTTCTTCCTGTATATCCATAGATGTCTTTAAAGTATGGACAAAATGATTCCGATTCATATCTGCCTGTTGTACTGTTATAAGTCCAGGTACTTGTTGTTTCCGGTTTGAGTGTCACCGTGTTGTTTGACCACATTGCTTCATTCCAATAAGTGCTGCCATCCGACATGGCATCATTTACCAGAGCGAATACTTTCCAGTAAAGTCTCTGTCCATCTGCACTCATTCTCTCTACCATTGCATTGGTAAAGATATACCCAGGTTCATTTCCAGCCCATGCGTTCAGCATATGTACTGCCATACTGGTGATATAGTAATCTTCGTTTGCGTTATACCCCTGGTATTTTTCTGTAAAGCACCGATAGCCGTAATAACGTGCGCCGTGGTACAAAACGTAGTTTAACTGTTTTTGCAGCGTATCTGAAAATGCTCCGGAATTTACGTTACTGCCACCCGGTGTTGCCCTGTTAGACTCAAGACAGTAGACCAAACGGTTATAGCCATTCACGTTCTCTGCATACATGACTTCTGTACCGGTAGCCCAATCCCAGGATTTACATTTAAAATAATCCATAAATACCCCGGTACCGACAACATTGACAGTACTTACCGCATAGGCAGCAATACCATCCTCTGCATCTTCTGCAAGCTCCATCTCCATATCGCCAGTATGTCCGTAGATCAGGACACCGTCGTGCATGTACTGCTCGTCCGCGTATATGGTGATCGTCCTTGTAAACTCAATATCCTCGTAGCCTGCTTCTTTTGCAGTCAGACGATACCGGATCACATAATCCCCGACATATTCACAGTCAAAATCATCGTCATCGATCACGGACAGTGTATAGTGTTCCTCATCATAGGTGATGCCGTCTGTCAGTGAAAAATCCCCGAAGTCCTCTTTGGACTGGACGAGAAATCTCAAATCTTCTGCCTGGTATGCCGGATGATCTGCGCTGTCCTCTGATTCTTCTGTTTCGGTCGCTTCAATTGTCTCCGTTGCTTCCGTGCTTCCGGTTGTTTCTGTGCTTCCGGTTGTTTCTGTATTCTCTGTTGCCTCAGTCACTTCGGTTGTCTTCGTGCCAGCAGTCTCTGTATCGGATGCTTTCTCTTCGGATCCTGTCCTGTCACTCTCGTCTTCTACATCCGTGTTCTCTGTTTTCTTCGCATCCGCAGAGACAGACTCATCCTGCTTGTCTGCTTCTGTTACATCCAGCCCTACACGTTCTGCGGATGCATCTTTATATGAAATCATCCCGTACGCATTGACTGCTTCGCCCGGACATGTGATTACGATCAGAAGTGCTAATAAAAATGCAATTGTTCTTCTTCCTGTACCCTTTCTCATTCGCTTGTCCTCCGATTCCTTATCCTGACTGTGTCAATGTAAAAAATTGACCTGAAGCGATTTCGAACAGTTGTTGCTGCCTGGAACCACTTCCAGTCACTCCTACTCTCCCAATGTAGTTTTATTATACCCCCCCTGAATTTTCTGTCAATACCGTATTATCATAATAATTGTTCAGTTTTTTTAGTATATTGCTGTTTTATAAAATTTTATTCTCTATTTTTTATGTTTCTTGCTGTTCTGCCGGTTTCCACGCAAACAAAAAAACCAGCATACGCTGGTTTTTTTGTGTTTATATACTAACTAAGGGGATTAGATTCCACGAATCTAACCGAATAGATTCGTGCATCTTAATGAATTTCTCTGCTTACAAAATCCGGATATCCTGATTCAAGACCATGTTCAGATGAGTCAAGACCTTCCATTTCTTCCTGAGCCGATACTCTCAGTCCGATTGTTTTCTTAAGAACAGTAAATACAATTGTCATTGTGATGATCGTCCAGCCCGCAATACATGCGATACCGAGTAACTGGATCAATAAATGATGTACACCACACCATATAATAAACCGTCATTGTAATCAAAAAATCCTACTGCAATTGTTCCCCAGATACCATTGCATCCGTGTACTGCAACTGCTCCGACCGGATCATCTACTTTTAATTTATCTTCAATAAAGTATACTGCCACACAAACAAGGACACCTGCTATCGCACCAATCACAAAGGCTCCTATTGCATCTACATTCGCACATCCGGCTGTAATTGCTACAAGACCTGCCAGAGATCCGTTTAAGGACATGGAAACATCCGGCTTTCCATTTCTAATCCATGTATACAGCATTGCTGTACAGGTTGCTACTGCAGGTGCGATCGTTGTTGTTGCAAAAATCTGTGATAACTGCATGGTATCTGTTGCTGCTGCGCCATTGAAACCATACCATCCAAACCAAAGGATAAATACACCAAGTGCACCGATCAGAATATTGTGTCCTACCATCAGGCAGGCTGTCCGATAATATCGAACAGCCTTCCCGCTCTTTTTATGCCAACTCCAAAGTTGAATGATCTAGTTGCTGGATAATGAATATCGTACAAAAATTCAGACCGAAACAACCTGTTGATATCAGTTGTTTCATCATCTTTTTAAATCCTAGGTGGTTTAATAACCGTTGTAGGTTGTAACCTAATGAAAAAAGGGCAAACTCTCCCTGTGTTTTCCGATTTCCACGAAGTAAAAAGTAATAACTTCCCTGTATTCGTTTCAAGGTTCCAAAAGGATGTTCAGAAAGGCTCATCCTTTGAGCCATTTTTTCTCGGTTTGGTCTGAAAATAATGGTTACCGCTTTTTTTAATACAGTTTTTCGTCTGCGAGATTTGATATCCGACTTTTTCCCTTCGTATTTCAGCCATTGTCTATGTGGTTTGATAAACTCATCTTTTCGAAATTCAATCTCTTCAAATCCCTTTTTACTGTTATGACATTTATTGCGATGCGGGCACTTCTAATTTTCCAGCATTCAACATTTCTAGCTTTTCCCGTTTCCCACTGTTTAGCGTAATACCTTTTCCGTTTTTCAATGCTTCTTCATAAGATGCGACATCCATTTCCCATGGAATCAGCTCTGGAAAAATATTTTTCTCGTTATATATATAAATCTGTATTCCACCATAATCCATATCTCCCCAATGATAACATTGAATCTCTTTCGGCGCTGTCCCCATCAACATTTGCAAAAAACGAACTTCTTTTGGTGAAAAATAACCATGACAAAAGATATACAAAATCTTGGGATTATATTCCATACTCTCATAATTTGCTTTATTCTCAATTACAATGATTTTTTCAACACTATTTTTCAAAATTGGCCTTGCATGCTCTAATGTCTGTGCATTGAGCACAGTTCCATAGTAGTTTGCAGAAGTATCTATTTTTTCTTCGCTCACTATACCATTTTGATTTATCAGGCAATACTCTACGGCACCTTTCCATTCTAATGTCTGGGAGTAACTTAATATTCCATGTGCCGCCAGTATCTCATCATCTGACATGCCCTCTTCATATAGAGGGGAGTATTTCAAAGCTTCGATAACTGCACCTTGATAAATACGTTCAAACACTTTAGATGGCGTAATATCCTTTTGCTTTTTAAATACTTTGGAACTAAACACTCGTTTCCACTCCGGTTCTTTCAGATCTGCCAATGCTTTCAAACACTTTAGGAATTCTTCATCCTCGGTTTTAGCTAATTCTTTCGTATTTCCTTTATTCAACTGTTCCAAAACATAGTTACAATAGGTAGACAGACAGCTTTCAGATACATCCTCCTGCAGTTTGCCTATTCTTGAAATTGCCCGCAACTGGCGTTCTCTTGGATCCATGATCCCAATCAGCTCGCATAATCTTGGAATTACTTCTACTCGATAATCAATCTTCGTGATATCTGTATTCATTTCTCTCCAGTCAAAATGCAGATATTCATCTCCACCCAACGTAGGAATTCGTTCCAAAATTTTCGCCTGTCTTACTAATTCATCTCTGCCACCTACTTCTTTCAAAACATTCCCATCTGCCCTTGGATGCTTCTTTCCAAAAAGCTTTCCTGTGCGATAGTTCTGTCCATCCGTCTTATCAATCAACCATTTTGCTAATGGCAAATTTTCTTCGTTCCATTCCATATTCTACCCTCTGATTACATTACAAGCAAAAAAGCCACAACCCCCGTCCCTAAAGGTCTTCCTTACTAACGTTCTTTAATTTCTTCCTGTTTTTTATCAATATCCTTTTCAACATTTAAAAAACTCAATAAAACCACTAGTATTACTGCTGTGATTACTTCAAGACCTACATATCCAAATGTAATAACATTTTTAACGGCTTCATTTTGAATTGCAGCTACCGTCACACCATTTACAAGCTCAGGTGCCACATAACCATTTCTTGCCAACAGTCCGTTAAATAATCCTGTACAGACACCTGCCATTGCTATTGCAATAATGTTGTAGACAGACATCGCCAGTCCATCACTTCGAAATCCCGTCTTCCATTCCATATGATCCAGAACATCTGCAAACAGTGCCATAAATACATAAGAGCAAGGAAGTCCGCCGATATTTTTAATAAGCTGTCCAATCAGCATAATTGTCATATTCGTCGGATGCATCCAACAGATCATGCCACCTGCTGCATATAAAATAAATCCGGCTAAGGTCACATTTCTTTTTCCGAATCTTCTTGCAAGAGGCCACACTGCAAAAATACCGATTCCCATTGGAATTCCTCCTATAACAGAAATCATTGTCTGCGTAAATCCATCATTGTAACTTCCCAACACATAATTGCAGAAATATACCAGACTAATATTTCTGATACTGCTTCCCATTGTATAAATCAGAAAATAGAAATAGATGAGAAGCATGTATTTGTCCGTAAAAATGGCCCTGATCTGCTTTTTAAATGGCACGGTATTTTTTTCGTTACTTTGTTGATTTTCAAGCGTAACTCTCTCTTTCGTAAAAAAATACTCCAATAATGTCAATGGAAGAACGATAATAGACAGAACACTCATAAATGTGATCCATTTCCCCTTATCCGCTCCTATTATAGGCATGATGATCATCGGAAATACCAGTGCCACAAGAATTCCCGACATCATAACCTGCGCAATCTGATTCATTACGCTTAGGCTTCCTCTTTGTTTACTGTCTCGAATAGAAAGCGGTACCATCAGATTATGGCTCATATTAAAAATCGTATAAGCAAATGCATAGAACAGATTATAACTTAACATGACCCATATAACCTGTATCGTTTCTGATGCATTCGGTACAGTAAATAATAAAATGCCGGCAATTGTAAGCAGCGGAGCTGATATAAGCAGCCATGGACGTGCTTTGCCTTCTGTAGTATGTGTGTGGTCTATTGCATAACCAATGGCAACATTCGTAATCGCATCCAGAATCTTAGAAATAATAGGAAAGATTACAAGAAACGCTCCGCCCCACACTTTCGTCAATTTCAGTACATCCGTGTAATACACATTTAAATAAGTTCCCAATACCGCGTTTAATAATAGCGCGCCTGTAGGACCGAGTAAATATCCTAACCATTTTTCAGCTTTTCCAGATTCTATCATTACGCTCCTTATATTTCTTTTATAATCTTATCTTTTTTAATATAATCGTACTGTATTTGAAATTCCAAATAGATCTGGACTCTAACAATGGTACAAGCTATATAATCCGACTGAAGGAGAATGGTATTCTCCGCAACAAAGCATTTTATCTTGTGAATAAACTTAATGACTGTAAATGAAATCGAGACGTTTTTATATTAACATCTCCTGCTCGATCCCCATCTTATTTTCCAACATGCACTGTTTCAACGCTTCCAATTTACCGGCATTTAATGCCTCTAACTTTTTCTGCTTTCCGCTGCTTAGCTTAATTCCTTTTCCATTTTCCAACGCTGCCTTATAAGAAGGAGCGTCCATCTTCCATGGCATCAGATTTGGGAAAATATTTTTCTCATTGTATAAAAAGATCTGTATTCCACCGTAATCCATATCTCCCCAATGATAATACTGGATTTCCTCCGGTGCTGTCTTCATTAACATTTGCAAAAAACGAACTTCTTTGGGCGAAAAGTAACCATGACAAAAGATATATAAAACTTTTGGATCATATTCCATGCTTTCGTAATTCGCTTTATTCTCAATTACAATGATTTTTTCAACACCATTTCGTAAAGTTGGAATAGCATGCTTTAATGTCTGTGCATTAATTACTGTTCCATAATAATTCGAAGAAGTGTCAATTTTCTCCTCGCTCGCTATGCCATTTTGATCTGTCAGGCAATACTCCACAGCACCTTTCCATTCTAATGTCTGAGAATAACTCAATATTCCATGTACTGCCAGTATCTCATCATCTGACATGCCCTCTTCATATTGCGGAGAGTATTTCAAAGCTTCAATAACTGCACCTTGATAAATGCGTTCAAAAACTTTAGATGGTGTGATATCATTTTTCTTTTCAAATACTTTGGAGCTGAACACACGCTTCCATTCCGGTTCTTTCAGATCAGCCAATGCTTTCAGGCATTTAAGAAAATCTTCATCCTCTGCTTTTGATAACTCTTTTGTATTTCCTTTATTCAGCTGTTCTAACACGTGATCACAATAAGCGCACAGACAGCTTTCAGATACATCCACCTGCAGTTTGCATATTCTTGAAATTGCCTGTAACTGACACTCTCTTGGATCCATGATTCCAATCAGCTCACATAATCTTGGAATCACTTCTACCCGATAATCAATCCTCGTAATATCTGTATTCATTTCTCTCCAGTCAAAATGCAGATATTCTTTTCCGCCTAATGCTGGAATTCGTTCCAAAACTTTTGCCTGTCTGACCAGTTCATCTCTGCCACCCACTGTTTTTAAAAGGTCTCCATCCACCTTTGGGTGCTTCATTCCTGAGAGATTTCCTATGCGATAGTCCTTTGTATTCGTCTTGTCAATCAGCCATTTTGCCAATGGCAAATTCTTTTCGTTCCATTCCATATTTTATCCTTCGATTTTCATCAGCACTAATCTGTGAGCAGTCTATCAAGCAACATCTGCCTATTATTTATGAACATTTCCGTTATTTGATAACTCTCTGTTTCTTCATATTCACATAAATGAATTCGCCCATTGTCAAAACAATAGATGTCTGCATCTGGTATGCCTAATAGAATAGGCGAATGGGTAACTATAAAAAACTGTGCTCCTTCTTTTGCAAATCGATATATTTGCATTAACAATGTAAGCTGTCTTTGTGGTGATAATGCAGCTTCTGGTTCGTCAAAAAGATACAAGCCATTTGAATGCAAATTATTCTGTGCTAATGCAAGAAAACTTTCGCCATGTGACTTTTCATGATATTTAGCAGAAGGGTGTGTTGAATCTGCATATTCTTCTTCCTGCGATGCAACATTATAAAAACTTTCAGCTCTAAGAAAATATCCCCACTTTTCCTTACGATAACCTTTTGAAATTCTTATTGCATCACATAATTCTGAATGTGTATCATGAGTAGAAAAAATATAATTCTTTGTTCCACCCTCCGGATTAAAACCATGTGCCACAGCAAGTGCCTCCAACAAAGTCGATTTACCACTGCCATTTTCTCCTACAAAAAAAGTTATCGCTTTATTAAAATCGAGTTTCTCAACACCTTTAAAAGCCTCAATTCTCTTTAAATAGCTGTCATTATCAATTCTATCCCAATCGAATATTACTCCGTGTATAAATTGATCATTCATGTTAAACCTCTATTCTTCTATTTTCATCATAACCTTACATTTCTTTTTATAGCATGCGATGCCATACTTTATAATCTTGTGAATGCCTTCCTGTTCCAGAGCTTCTGTATATCTGACATCTGTGATCTGCTGAAGTGCATTTTCACATTCTTTTTCCATATTTCCGTCAGATGCATATTTCACCTCTATGACAATTCCAACATCCTCATCTTCGATACGAATCAAAATATCACTGAAGCCATCTCCTGATTCCCTGTTTGACATGACAGACCAGTTTTCTTTAAATCCGAGAATTCCAAGAAGTAATCCGTGATAAAAGTTCTCTTTCGTTGGTTTTTTCACAAAAGTATCTCTGATACTGACTGTTTTCCTCATATAGTCTGTGAAAATACTTTCGACTTTTTCCGGATTTTGTTTTAATAATGCCTCACAAAACTCACCAACGGTTTTCCCGTCCTCTTTAATGCTTTCTTTAAACATCTTTAAGATATGATTCGTAATGATATTTCGTATCTCACGGTTTGGAATCACCAGATTGTATCTGTCCCCATTCGGTTCACCTCTCTGTGTCAGATATCCTGTCATGAAGAGCGTACTCCACAGATTATCAATAGAAGAATACAATTCCTTATAGGTCAGTTCTGGATTGATTTCTTTCTGCACAATTCCGCCGTTCACCAATTGTTCCAATTCCATTTTTGTCAGCTTATGTGGTTCATTTACGCTTTCAATAAAATGGCTGATCACACTATTCCCACTGGTATTCGCCCAGTAATTCTTCGGTGCAAGCTCAGGATCTGTCCGATGATCACTACAGAAATTGATTACGTCCCAAGGGCAATAAACTTCTACATCACCAAACCGATATCCATCGTACCATGCTTTTACTGTCTCATAATATTCTTCCTGCCCATAATACTCAAGGAGTTCTCTTACTTCACTGTCTGTAAATCCAAAGGTCTCATCAAAGCTTTTATCTGTAATTGAATAAATTTTGAAATTATTAAGCCCTGTAAAAATACTTTCTTTTGCAACTCTGAGACAGCCCGTTAAAATTGCAAATTTCATACTCTTATTCGTTTTCAATCCATTCTCAAACAAGTTACGGATCAGTAGTACCATCTCATCATAGTAGCCATTTTCATTCGCTTTTGCCAGTGGAACATCACATCAATGAGCACAATCACCTTTTTCTCGTAATGCTTCTCCAATAATTCTGTGAGTTCCCTGATACTATATACCAATGAATCATTTGACATTTCTTTTTTCTTTAATTGGTTTAATAGCTCCTGTTCTGTCTCATCAAGTTTTGTACTCTCGGAAAGAAATGACAATCTGCGTGCTTCCTCGTTGATTGTTTTAACCAGAAATCCTCGTGCTTCCTCATAAGTTGTACCATTAATACCTTTTAGACTAATAGAAACCACTGGATATTTTCCCTGATATTCTTCACACAATTTAAGATTCTTTGATATCTCTAATCCATCAAATAATGTCTTCTCACTTCCTATTTCAAAGAAATGCTGAAACATACTCATATTCAGAGATTTTCCAAAACGTCTTGGACGTGTAAAAAGATTTACTTCTCCCCATTGTGCAAGCAACTGCTCGATCAATTTTGTCTTATCTACATAATAAAAATCTTCCTGTCGAATCTTTTCAAAATCTTCAATTCCAATTGGAAGTTTCTTTAATTCGGTCATTTGCATCCCCCTTTCAACCTAAAAACAGGATTCATGCTATCGTTGTTTTTAATGATAGCATGAATCCTGTTTTCTGCCAAGTAAGGATGCTGGAGAATTGTGACATGTGACACTTAGCGGTTGCTGTTCACACTATGTGTGTCCAGTTATACATCTCGCCATTTTAAAGCGTAGTCCTTATCCACTCATCAGCAAGTGATAGTCCATGTTTCCCTTTTGAAAATACATGGAACGCATACGGAATCTTTTTCTCCTGTAATGCCTGTGCAAATAAAAATGATTTCTGAACCGGAACCAGTTCTTCCTCAGAAGCATCCGCTCCCAAAAGTGCTGTAAAGGAACCTCTATGTGCACAATCTCCGGATGTAATCACCGGATAGGAAAGAATGACTGCATTTGGTTTTGCTGATACGGAGGCATATTCCCCTGTCTCAGATTCTTCAAATTCCTGCCAGTGTACTGCAACACTTCCACATGTATGTGCTCCTGCGGAGAATCCGCATAACATAATCTTATCTTTATCTACATGAAGTTCTTCTGCATTCAAGAAATAGTTTGGGATAACTCCATCAGAATACAGAAAGCAGCAGAACGCTTAATCCTGCTGCTTTCTCTGTATCATGCGGTACAATAACCATTCCTTATTCATTTCCCTCAACCATATCGAGGTAATCACCTTTATCAATATGCATCATAGACACTTGATTCTGATGTCTTCGGAATCCGTATACACAGTCTACATTTCGTATCAGCGACTGTAGACGTTCATCCGGTACACATACGATCAGCTGTAGCTCCAGCTCTCTCGCATAATGAAGACACACTTCGCTTCGCTCCTTATCCATCTTAGAAAATGCTTCATCAAGAAGCACCAGACGGATCTTAGAATCACGGTTTGTCTGCTGCATATAGAGCATCGCAAAGCCTGCAAGCAGTGCGACATATTTCGGGTTCTGTCCCTCTCCTCCGGAGTCACGGCCTGCCATATCATCGACTGCATTTTTGCGGACATTTCCATTCTCATCTTCCACCTTTTCATACATACTGAAAGTCAGATAATTACGATAATCCACATATTGCTCCATCTGCTGACGATACTGGCTTAATGCCCTTGCGTCTTCCTCCTTCGGAGGCATGAACTTCTCAGTCAGACGCTTGATATCTTCTTCATACTTCTGATAGAACTCATCCTCGCCAAGGCTTAACTGACCTTCAAATCCGTAGTCATTGAACACTTTACTGTCTAGTTCAGGTGCTGTAAGCATCTCATAGAACTGTCCGTTTTCATTCTGAGCCGGTATGATATCAATCTGGTAAATACTATCTGAGAACTTGATCTTCGCAAGCAGACGGTTGATCTCTTTTTTATGTCTGTAAGCTGCCTTGATTTCACCATGAATGGAAGCAATCACATTTTCACGCAATGTATAGTAAACCAGATTATACTGCTTATCGAATTCTTCCTTGTACTTCGGTTCAAAATCTTTCCTACACTGATTCAGCACTTTGTCATACACATCATTTTCATGTTCTATTCCTGTAAAACCATAGGCCGGATAAGCATTATTGAACTTATTTCTACTTCTTTGCAGTTCTTCTCTCTCCGTCTCTTCCAACGTTTCCAAAGCATCCTTTTCTTTTGTCTTGTCTCTCTTATAAGCTGCTTCGCTCTGTACTTTTAACGCATCTGTTACTTCATTCTGAAGCTGTTCGTTGACAACAAATCCCTCTGTCAGGAAGTTTATCTTTTCTGAAAATGATTTGATATTACTCTCGATTTGTCCCTGTGTCTTCGCATACTGTACTACTTCACTTTGAATGCCATCAAGAATCTCTGCATTTTTCTTAAGCAACTCCAGTAATTCCTGCTTTTTCTTCTTCAATTCGACGGTCCGGTCGCCTCGTTTCAATTCTTCTACTTCCTGACGTAACTTTTCCTGCTTCTCATAATAATCCTGAAGCTGTTCTGCTGCTTTTGAAAGATGTATGATCTGTTCTGTGCTCTGATTCAGACACTCGAATTTCTGTGCAGCACGCAGTGCGATCTCAACGCGTCCGTCCTCTTCCACTTCTTTTTTCAGCTTCGCAGTCTCTTCTTCCAGCTCAAGAAGCTTCGCCTTTGACACTTTCGTTCCGATGCAGGCATATTTCTCATAATCATTTCTTCTTAGATGCCTGAAAATGTAATTGCTATAGGAATAGCAATCCTTCGTGACACCGTCTCTTGTCTCATGAAGTTCTTCTACTGTCTCACATTTCTTAATTCGTCCCAGATATCGCTTCAGACATGTATCCACATAAGATTCTTCTGTACGCACGCACTCGTACAATGTATTCTCATCAGCCTTCGGATTGTCTCTTACGATTGCTGCCGTATCCATTAATTCAACGTCCTCGATGCCTTTCATCTGCTTCATTTTGCGAAATGCTTTCGCTGCATCCAACGTATACTCCGGTGCTGTCACAAGACTATGCTTCACGCGTCCCATACGGCCTTCGATTGCATTTTTCCACTCCTCATCCGTGATATCAAACAAGTCTGCAAAAATATTTACATGAATTGTTCTTCCATACTGAATACTAAGCATGTTCTGCAATTCCTGTCTTGCACGCTTCAATTCTGCACGATATGGTTTTCTGTCGTTTTTTAGATCTTCTACCATTTCCCGCTTCTCTTGAAGTTCTTTCTGATTCTCACGAATTCTTTCGCGAACATCACCTAATTCTGTATTAATATTGTCAAGCGCATCACTTAAATATTGCTTTAGCTTTTCAATCGAATCTTCACTCACAACACCATCTCGGATATCATCAATTCTATGCAGCGCCTGATTGCTCACATAAGCACTGACTTCATCGTCTTCCTCCCAGGCTGAAAGACCTTTTACGATATCTCTCCATTGTTCTGAATTCGTTGCCAGGAGCTGGATCGTATTTTCAATCTCCTTTAGCTCCTTCTCTTTCTGTCCATAATCGCTGGCTTTGAGTTCTGCCTCGACTTCTACCTGTTCTTTCGTATAAGCATCTTTCTCTGCCAAATAAGATTTTCTCTTTTCTTCTTTTTCCTCAATCTTCTTGAGAATATCCTGCAGATCATCCTCTTTCGATTGCAAATGTGCTTTACAATTTTCTATTTCAATATATTTTAAAATCTGTTCCACATAGATCTTATCAGCTCTTGCTTTCTGCAAGGCTAGATTATGCTGACTGATCTCGTCAAGCATTTTAATTCTCTGCTCCAGATCTTCTACGCGTTCCTTGATCTCACGGTAAGCGCCAAGCTGATCACTGATCGTTGCAACTGTGTCTTCCTTGCTCTTTGGGAACATATAATCTTTGATAAACTGTCCCGTTCCGTTCGTCATACGAAGTGCAATCGCGCTTTTCTCCATTGTCATCATACGGCCCGGCTCTACATAACCAAAGATTGCATCATAAACCGTTTTCAAATACGCTTCTTTCGATGGATATACACGGTTCACATCTCCGCGACCTCTGTTGTCAGCCGATTCTATCCTTGCTTCTACCAATTTTTTAAGTTTCGCGATTGTATACGGGACACCTTCTTCTGTCAAATATTCATCCTCCGGAATCTTTCCGGAATGACTGAAGAAACAATATTTCCTGATATCTGTATCTGCCTTTCCAACCTCAAATGAAACACCAATACAAGTATGCGTATTCTTTCCTGTATCCTTAATCTCCAAGACGATCTGAGAACAGAAGTCCTGGTCTTCTCGGTTAAAGGAACCGTCTTTCTGCGCTCCTCTAAGATAACTTAGAACACTACGCCTGTTCTTCGCGTCATCTGCCGCTTTATTCAAGAATGTGGAAGATATACTTCCATATAAAACAACCTGGATCGCATCCATAACAGTAGACTTACCAGATCCACTTTTCCCACTGAAAAGATTCACATACTCATGGAACTCCATCACTTTGTGACTGATACCGCCCCAGTTATTCATTAACATTCTAGTAAATATTTTCTTCGACTGTTTCTCTTTCATCTTCCACACCTCCCTCTGCTTCTTCCTGGATTTCCTGTTCAGAAACTTCTTCTGTAATCTCTTCCTCTGCGTACTGATCTTCCTGATATTCTTTGATCAACGCAGTAATATCCATACTTCCACAATATAGATTGATCGTGCTGTAGATATAAATCGGAGTCTCATCCTCAACATTCTGGATTGCTCCCGGCACTTCAATGATCTGATGCTTACTCATCACATATAAAGCTTCTTTCCACTCACCCATCGTAAGCTTATAATTAATCAGATTCGTATTCTTTCCATATTCACGAATCTCCGCCAGATTCGTCACTGTAGCTTTCAAGCCTTCTCCTAAAATCTTATCTCTGTAAATTAATTTAACAAGTAAGATTACTTTTGTAACGGTGGCATTTATCTTTTCTATCGCGATTCCATCTCCATGTAAACGGTAAATGTGTTCCTGTGGGTCATGCACTAATTCAC
>OGYK01000444.1_pt1 | contig 34850 bp, 26 predicted proteins | sample 1576501 | NCBI WGS metagenome assembly OGYK01 (sample SAMEA3541530, study PRJEB24748) | human gut metagenome | biome: human gut; feature: human-associated habitat; material: faeces | place: China | collected 2012
TCTGCAAGGATACCCATATATCCACCAAGACATGGTCCGCAGGTTGGTGTGCTGACAACTGCTCCTGCTTTAATAAATGTCTGTACAAGACCTTCTTCTATAGCCTGCATATATATTTTCTGTGTAGCTGGGATAACAATTACTCTTAAGCCCTTTGCTACCTTTCTGCCTTCTAATATTTTAGCGGCACATCTTAAATCATCAATACGTCCATTAGTACATGAACCGATAACTACCTGATCAATCTTGATATCATCTATAGAGTCAACTGTGTGTGTATTCTCTGGAAGATGTGGGAATGCTACTGTTGACTTAATTGTGCTAAGGTCAATATCAATCACCTGATCGTATTCTGCATCGTCATCTGCTGTATATTCAACAAATGGTCTCTTAGAATGTTCCTTCATATACTCTCTTGCAAGATCATCAACAGGGAATATTCCGTTCTTTCCACCTGCCTCTATAGCCATATTGGCAATAGTAAATCTATCATCCATAGTAAGTGTAGATACTCCCGGACCAGCAAATTCCATAGACTTATAAAGAGCTCCGTCAACACCTATCATTCCGATAATATGAAGAATCACATCTTTACCGCTTACCCAAGGGTTAAGCTTTCCTGTAAGATTGAACTTAATAGCTGATGGTACTTTAAACCAGGCCTTACCTGTTGCCATACCTGCTGCCATATCTGTTGAACCTACACCAGTTGAGAATGCACCAAGTGCACCATATGTACATGTATGTGAATCAGCACCGATAATAACATCGCCAGCTACTGTAAGTCCCTGCTCTGGTAAAAGAGCGTGCTCAATACCCATCTGTCCTACTTCAAAGTAGTTAGTAATATCATGCTTTGCTGCGAATTCTCTTACACATTTGCAGTGCTCTGCTGACTTAATATCCTTATTAGGCACAAAATGATCTGGAACAAGTGCAATCTTATCCTTATCAAATACTGTCTTAACAGTCATCTTATCCATTTCATGAATGGCAACTGGAGATGTAATATCATTACCAAGTACGAGGTCTAAGTCCGCCTCAATTAATTGTCCTGCTTTAACTTCAGAAAGACCTGCGTGAGCCGCAAGAATCTTCTGTGTCATTGTCATTCCCATTATAAATCCTCCTTTATCCGCGAAGTATATACTTATATATTTAACGCTTAATCTTATTTATTTTACAGTATATTCCATACATTTGCAAGATATCTGAATTCTATACGTTTTTATGTTTTATAAGCATAAAATTTTTACATATTTCATCATATCTGGTACATTTTACACTTTTCATCATAATATATACATTTTATATATTACTTTAACTCATATGAAAAATGTATATTATCATCTTTAACAGAAACTTCTGCATATGCACCGCTTATTACAGGCATTGCTGGTGGAAGATGCCCCAGATCTGCATCCATAATTACCGGAACATTGTATCTTCCTGCTGTTTTAATAATAGCACTGTACTGGTCAAGTCCCATCATTTCCTGTCCATATACAAGTGGCCTTCCAATTACAAATGCCTTAACATTCTCAAACCAGCCAGCATTGTCCATCTGCCACATAGCCCTTCTTATTGAAAATACATTAAGGTCGCAGCTTTCAAGAAACCATATAATGCCATCATCGCTGTATTTACTATTAAATTCCTTAACTTTGTCGTATTTAGTTCCTAAAAGGTTGACAAGGCAGTCCATACATCCGCCTATAAGCCTGCCTGATGCCTTTATATTATTAAAGCTTTCTGAACTATTATCAAGCTTCTTATCTCCTATATAAGCTGTAAGCACCTTTTTCTCAGTAAGGTTATACGCTGGCGTGGGATTGTCCTCTGTCTTTAAAGACTCCTTTTCCCACATATCATAACCACTTATATTAAGCTTTTCTCCCGTCAGCACGCCGATTGCATCAAGCTGGGAATTATGAAGCTTGTCTACACCAAATGCCGCCGCACAAGGTCCATATACGCTTGCAGTATCAGCTATTGTATTAAGCAGAAATGTAAAATTCGTATTGTCTGAATATCCCATAAACCACTTAGGTTCTGCTTTAACAATCTTATCCCAGTCAACATAACCAAGAATTTCACACATAAGCTCACCTCCGCCGCATGATATTAATGCATCAGACTTGTCAGATGTGTACATATCAGTAAGCTCCTGTCCACAAAGCTCTGGCGTATTGCTTATTCCTATTCCATTTGCCTCATATACATTAGGACCATTAACTATTCCATAACCTAGATTTTTAAATCTCTCCTGTGCCTTTTTAAAACCTGTAATATAAGGCTCCGTTGCACAGCCAAATGATGGTGCAACGAAGCCTATATTTCCATTACAGGCAAGAAAATGCGGATACCTCATATTCTTCTCCCTTAATTATAAATACTTCTTAACTTTATTAATCGCGTTGGCTTTTATAACCGCCTCACAATTCTCCTTAACCCATATAACTCTCTGCTCTTTCTCTGAGTCAAGGCGTGCATACTCGCTTATAACATTACATATTGAGTTATAGCGTTCCCTGGCACATCTTCCCTTCTCAAGCACAAGATAATACCGGTTGTCCTTCTTATATATTCCATTGGCAACTCCCCATACCTTAGGGCATACCATACACATATCTTCAAAGTCCTCAAAGCTGTCAAGAATATATACGCCATAGCCTACAGTCACAACATCACTGACCTTTGGCTTATTATCTTTCGCTTTCTTAGCTTCTTTTATAAATTTCTCTGCCTCAGGTATGTCTTTCATCTGGTCAAATATATCCTTCAACTTATCAAATGCAGCGAACTCCGGAGCTTTAAGATCCTCACCGCCATTCTTTATAACATTACTCTCACTCTTTGACCTGTCACCTAAAGCTTTTGCAGCTCTCTCGCCTGCCTGCTTTAACATATTACCAAAATCTTCCTTTCCTGATGATACAGTAAGAAGGATTGAATGGTCTGGCTGTGGTGCAAGCTGTAATGACATAACGCCGCCACCAAGTTCAACTCCTATATTCTTATGTGCTTCGTCCATAATAACTTCCAACAGATTATGTATCTTTTCTGTGTCATTTCTAAAGAAATCATCAAGTGTTATATTATTATATTCAAGATCCTCTTCGTATAACAGGCATTGAAACTTGTCTTCATTTATCTTCTTAAATTCCATAAATTACCATTCCCATCTAGTCTATATATAATTCAACATTTTAATAATAACATATCTGTCAATATTAATCACGCTAATTTATGCAAAATCTGTCTTACAAGTTTATCCATCATTCTCTCAATATATACATCTTCGCCTTTCACCTCACATCGGAAGCTCTTATCACCCCTGTATATATTGGCTGCAATAACAGCATTTTTACCATTAAATGATACAATCACCTTTGCATCATCTACCATTCCGTAAGACTTAATCCGCCCTATTAATGCACTTTCAATATCTATTATCTTTATAGTCTGCTCATCGCTTGCCTTACCTATAATACTGCATATTTCCTCATCATCAGCAGTAAGTATTGCAGACACTGCCTCCCCTGTATCCGGTATATATATATTATTCTCCACATAATTATAATCACAGCCTCTTATGTGGTTGAGCCTTAACATTCTTATATTATCGCTTCCTGCAAATACCCCATCACACTCATTTTCCATAAGCATATCAATGCAGTCCTCTATTGTATCTAAAAGCTGGCAACTGGTATTATCATAAATGTATCTGCACCTTTTAAGCTTATCATAATTGTCCGTATAAAGCTTTACTTTATTATCTGTATCAGCACTTCTTCGTTTCTTCTTAGTTATAAGCACAGCCCTTGTGTCCCGCCTTTTTGTTATTGCACTAAGTGTGACACCTTGTTTTAATATTTCAGACATATCATTAGCAAAAAGTTCATTAAGACCTGTAACTCCCACATCTATATAACCTGCTGATATTGCATCAGATACAGCTACTGACCACGGCACAACATCATTCATATTACATAATACATTTTCAGGCACCCCTGCTATTCCTGATGTATTAAAATGCCTGCCACCGCCTATATCAAACTTAGTAAAGCTCACATCCTTGTGTACCTTTTTAATATGGCTTATGACAAGCTCTGTCTGGGCATTTATTATTTCGTTATTACATATTCCAACTCTCAGCCTCATTTTACTAATATCTTCTTTCCTTATATCCATTTATCTATTAAAAATATCTATTCTAATTAAATGTATCTATTTAAACGTGCCATTTTGCATCTTTTCTTGAAAGTATGTGCATAATATGTTATTTTACCATATGGTAAAAACAATATAAACATTAAATATATACAGATTGGAGATTAATAATGAAACTGCTACTTAAATCTGCTGTCATTGCATTTTCCGCCATCGGAATAGTGTTGTCTTCACACACCATTTCCTATGCGGCAGACAGCAGTACTGCTAATATTGCAAATGCACCGGACATCACATCTGGAAATTCTGCCACAACTGACAATGATACAGCACATAATATAGGCATAACCGTATCCGTTAATAATAATGGCAGTGTATCTGATTACACTAAGAATTTAACAGACGGCTCATATGACACAACTATTAATCTCGTCCCTAATGCCACAGTAAATGTCAAAGCAGATGAGAACATTTATGGGCTTTACATCATATGGAGCAGTGAAGTCACTAATTATACGATTACTTATAACAGCCAGACTGTTAAGTGTGGAGAAAATGGATTTCTTCACGACTATATGGATATCAAAGACGGAAGCCGTGATATTACAATAAATGTACCAGAGGGTATGCAGATATCAGACATATACGCATATTCCAGGGGAAATCTTCCTGACAATGTGCAAAGATGGGAAGCACCTCTGTATGGAATGACAGATATTCTTGTATTCTCAACACACGCTGATGATGAGATATTATTCTTAGGTGGAGTTCTTACTAACTATGGCGGTGAGCAAAATCTTAATGTACAGATTGCCTATATGTGCGATTTCTTTCTCACTGAACCTGTAAGACAGCATGAGGAACTTGATGGTCTGTGGGAATGTGGAATTAAGAATTATCCTGTTAAAGGAACATTTGAGGACTTATACTCCTTAAGCCTTGAAAAAGCCAAATCACAGTATGTATATGATGATATTATCTCATATTCAACAGAATGTATAAGAAAGTTCAAGCCTTTAGTATGTGTATCACAGGATTTCAATGGTGAATATGGACACGGCGGACACCGTATATATGCCGCCGCAATACAGGAAGCATTAGAAGCTTCCAATAACGCTGATATGTATCCTGATTCTGCTTCCAAGTATGGCTTATGGGACGTTCCAAAGGCCTATTATCATCTTTATGGTGATAATACAATAACTCTTGATGTAGATACACCGCTTGATAAGCTTGGCAGCCGCACTTCTGTACAGGTATTACAGGACGCTTTCAAAAAACATGTATCACAGATATCTTATTCATTTAATATGCTTGACAGCGGTTATGCAATAACCTTTAATGGACAATTCGATACACGTTCATTCGGACTTTACAGAACTCTTGTCGGCTTGGATACAACTAATAATATGATGGAAAATGTTACACCTTACAAAGAACAGGCTGCTACCAAGACGGACGAACCTATAGATGTTGAATTCGGCATTGACCAAGAAGATACTGCCGATAATGCCGCAAACACCAAGCCTGATATCAAACAATCAGCAATTACAATAATTGCTATTATTATAATCGGAGTTGTTATTATAGCCCAGGCATATAGAACCAGGAATTTATATAAGAAAAAATATGATGCGAACAAGGACGAATTCGAGAATAAGCAGTAAGCCATCAGAATTCCCTATTACATAAAAATACCCCTCCTTACCAATACAGTAAGGAGGGGTTATATTCTGCTTATAATTATTAGTTGTTGATAAGCTTGTCTGATTCGTTGTTCCAGCTATAAAGCTTTCTTATCTCTGCACCAACCTGCTCTGATGGATGCTCTGATGCAAGCTTTCTCATAGCCTTGAAGTGAACCTGTCCGCCAGCTTCACTCATATCAAGTAAGAATTCCTTAGCAAATGTACCATCCTGGATATCTGAAAGAATCTTCTTCATAGCCTTCTTTGTATCCTCTGTGATGATCTTAGGACCTGTTATGTAATCACCATATTCAGCTGTGTTAGAGATAGAATATCTCATACCTGCAAAGCCTGACTGGTAGATAAGATCTACGATAAGCTTCATCTCATGGATACATTCAAAGTATGCGTTACGTGGATCATAACCAGCTTCGCAAAGTGTTTCAAAACCAGCCTGCATAAGTGCACATACACCACCACAAAGAACTGCCTGCTCACCAAAGAGGTCTGTTTCTGTCTCTGTTCTGAATGTTGTCTCAAGAAGACCTGCTCTTGCTCCACCAATACCAAGACCATAAGCAAGTGCCATATCAAGAGCCTTACCTGTCTCATCCTGTTCTACAGCTACAAGACAAGGAGTTCCCTTACCAGCCTGATATTCAGAACGTACTGTATGTCCAGGTGCCTTAGGAGCGATCATAGTAACATCAACGCCCTTAGGAGCCTTAATTAAACCGAAGTGAATATTGAAACCGTGAGCAAACATAAGCATATTGCCTGGTTCAAGGTTTGGTTCAATATCTTCCTTATATAATTTAGCCTGCTTCTCATCGTTGATAAGAATCATAATAATATCAGCTTTCTTAGCTGCCTCTGCTGCTGTGAATACTTCAAAGCCCTGCTCTTCAGCTCTCTTCCATGACTTTGATCCTTCATAAAGACCGATAATTACGTGGCATCCTGAATCCTTTAAGTTTAATGCATGTGCATGTCCCTGGCTGCCGTAACCGATGATTGCGATTGTCTTTCCATCAAGTAATGATAAATTACAATCTGACTGATAATAAATCTTAGCCTCTGCCATCTTACAAATACCTCCGAATGTAATAAATAATTTATTTTAAATTTGCAGCACCACGAGCAAGTCCAGTTATTCCAGTTCTTGCGAGTTCTGTAATTTTAAAACCATCAAGTAATGCGATAAATGAATCTATCTTGCTCTGGCTTCCTGTAAGCGAAATAATAAGAGAATTCTTAGCAACATCTACTATATTAGCCCTGTATATATCTGCCATAGTTGTTATCTGCTGTCTTTCCTCTCTTGTACATAATACCTTGATAAGAACAAGTTCCCTGCATACAGATTCATCATGAGGAAGTTCTACGATTTCCTTTACATCAATAAGCTTAGCAAGCTGCTTTTCAATCTGCTCAAGAATATCATCATCACCTGTTACTGTTATTGTCATTCTTGAAAGCTTAGGGTCAAGTGTCTCACCAACTGTAAGACTGTCAATATTATAGCCTCTTCGACTGAATAAGCCTGCTACACGGCTAAGAACACCTGATGAATTGTCTACTAGAATTGAAAATACTGCTCTTCTCATATCTCTTTCCTCCATACTGCCAATATATGACAGTCATCTAAAATCACACATTATTGTAGCAACTGCCAGCTTTATTGTCAACAAAAAGCACATTAGCTCTTAATTTTTTTACATCTTCCTCATCGTGTGTGGATATTATCACAATACGATTATTGATATTATTAATTATATAATTAATAACATTATCTTTGGTAACTTCATCAAGACCTGCAAATGGCTCGTCCATAATAACTATATCCGATTCAGCCATCACTGCCCTTACAATCTCAACACGCCTCTTCATGCCACCGCTTAATTCACTACAAGGCTTATCTAGTGCCTCTTTGTCAAGAAGCTTTAAAATCTCACTCTTTACAGCAAAAGCCACGTCTTTGGCAGAATTCTTCTTATTCTTCTTTAGCACCATTTTTACATTAATCACTGGTGACAGGTGTTCTATAAGCCTGCAATCCTGAAATACTGCTGAAAACCCTGGCTTAACACTTTGTCCATTATCATTAACGAATTCCACTATGCCTTTATCCGCTTTAACAACTCCCATTATAATATTAAGGAGTGTCGTCTTTCCAGCTCCTGATTGTCCCCTGATACAGGTTATCTTAGATGAAGTAAATTCTGCATTAGCATTAGCAAGGACTGTGATGTCATTGTACTTCTTTGATATATCTGATAATTTTAATGTTTTCATATTTTTACCAATTTAATAATTTTATATATGCTGTATGCACTTATATAGCATCTTCGCAAGCCATATTATACATTTTTCTATAACAAGGCTCACCACAATTACAACTATGCTCCACGAGAATAACTCAGCAGATAAAAGATACATTTTGGCATAGTACATCTGCGTACCGATTGTCCCTGTCACAAGCCCTATTATCTCTGCCGATATTCCAGCTTTAAAGCACATTCCGGCTGCCACCTTTAACTGTGCTGTAATATACGGATATACACCTGTAAGATATACATATCTGAATGTGTTAAATGCAGTCATATCATATACTCTGGCAAGTTCTATCTGCTTGTTATCTGTATTATCAATGCCTTCTTTTACACCTGTCGTAATCATTGGTATTACAACCATTGCACTGATAATAAATGTAACATTTTTAGAACCCCACCACATAAGCACAAGTATTATAAATGCCGCAACCGGAAGTGATTTCATTAACTGTACGGCAATGCCGAGCCACTCCTTTAAAAAATCAAACCGTGCAGACAATATTCCTGCACATATTCCAATCAGACAGCCAGCAAGCATACCCGACATAATATGCATAACACTTAAATACAGTATCCCATAGAACTGCCTTGTAACAAGCATACCCGCCAGTGTCCTTAATACAGTAACAGGACTTGCAAGCAAAAGCTCAAGTCCTGTCATCACACTGGCAGTCTGCCATATTATCAGCCACAAAGATACTGCCGCCAGCCTTTTTATAAGCTTATTAATCTTATCCGGCTTCATTACCCTTATCCTTCTTATCAGCTTTACTCACAAGCACCTTCTGAATCATCTTATTGCCAACAGATAATATGCGGAATATATATCCCCCACACTCTGTTTCAAACTCTTCATTCTCATCAGGAATCTTACCAAGCTTATATATAAGATATCCATTGATAGTATCAATATCTTCACAGTCAAACTTAATATCAAGCTTCTCTTCAATATCTTCAAGAGGTGTCTGGCCGTCCATCTCGTAACTTCCATCAGAAAGCTGTCTTATCTGCTCCTCTTCCTCGTCATATTCATCAAAAATATTACCTACTATCTCTTCAAGTATATCTTCCATTGTAATAATTCCTGTTGTCTGTCCATACTCATCAACAACAACAGCAAAATGATTCTTCTTTGACTGCATTTCCTTAAACAATACACTTATGCTTCTTGTCTCTGGAATACAGAATGGGTCAAACATAACCTGATTTTTAACCTGATAAAGCTTCTTATCCTTATCACTGCCTTTAACGTATACCTTCAGAAGATCTCTGATATGTAATATGCCAATTATGTTATCAATATCATCATCATATACAGGATATCTTGAGTAGCTTTCTTCCATCACTATATCAAATGCCTCTTTAACTGTAAGTGAGGCATCAAGTGCTACTATGTTCTTCCTGTGGGTCATAACATCTGATGCCTGCTTCTCGGCGAATTCAAATATATTGCCAATCATCTCAGCTTCATTCTCAGCTATAACTCCCTGTTCATGGCTTTCATTAACCATATCCATAATCTCTTCTGTTACATCTTCGTCGCGTTTTCCTTTAGTAAGCTTCTTAAATAAGCCAGAAAACAATCCTTGGTTCCCATCCGCGGGATGACCATCATTCATAGTTATATCCATTTCCTTTCGTTATTTAGATAATTATATTATTATATAATTATTCCCTATAGAATACCATATATTCTATTATATCGTCAATCTTGTTTCAGGTTCATCTCAAGACTAACCCTCAATGCCTTGTCAACCTGATTAATTATCTCATTATCAAGATGACATACTTTATCTTTGAGTCTTTTCTTGTCTATTGTTCTTAACTGTTCCAGCAATATAACTGAATCTTTTACGATATCGTAATGACACGCATCAATCTCAACGTGCGTTGGCAGCTTAGCTTTATTCATCTTGGATGTTATAGCTGCACATATAACTGTCGGACTATGCCTGTTGCCTGTATCATTCTGAATTATAAGAACAGGTCTTATACCTCCCTGTTCAGAACCTACCACAGGTCTTAAATCTGCATAAAATATATCCCCACGTTTAATTACCACTTATATCACACTCCCAAAGCATTTACTTAATTGTTTATACTCAAAGTATTGCCAAGGTTTCTGACGTGTATTCAATTATTTTGCAGGTTTGTTATTTAATAATTTTATGAAAATGCTGTATATTACACTACTTCTTAATCTGTTATTAACTTCCAGTTCTCATGAAAATAATCATGACTCCCAATATATTGTCCATTAAGATAATAATTTCTTGGAATTCTCTTGCCAAGGTCACACACAAATTCATAATTAAATGTTCCTGCTAAAGCAGCAATCTCTTCAACTGTAATCTCTGCATCCTTGTCTTTTCCTACTAATGTTACAACATCACCACGATTTACAGGACCTATATCTGTAACATCTACCATCATCTGGTCCATACATACCCTTCCTGTTATAGGAGCTTTCTTACCATTAATAAGCACATATCCCTTTGATGATAATGACCTTGGATATCCATCGCCATATCCCACTGTTACAGTTGCAAGCACTGTTTCTCTCTTAGTTTCAAATGTTCCGCCGTAACCTATCTTTTCTCCTGCTGGAACTGTCTTTACCATAGCTACATGGCTTTTGAGCTGTAGTGCTGGTTTCAGTGCTACTGCTGACTTATCCACTTCATCTGATGGATACATACCATATAAAGCAATTCCAAGTCGCACCATTCCATGATTAGCCTGTGGCATATCTATAATAGCTGCACTGTTGGATACATGCTTTATCTCAAATGATATACCTTCTTTCTTCAACGCATCATCAAAAGCATCATACTTTGCAATCTGTCTTAATGCAGCGGTCTTATCCTTCTCATCAGCAGTTGCAAGATGTGTAAACAGGCCTCTTGCATTGAGTGCCTTTAAATTCTTTATCTTTTTAACTATCTCAACACCACTTTCATCTGGCTCAAGACCTATTCTTCTCATTCCGGTATCAACCTTGATATGGCAGAAAGCTACCTTTCCAAGCCTTAAGGCAACATCATTAAGTGCCTTGGCTGTCTCATAGTCAAATACTGTTGCATCTATTTCATTCTTAACCAATGCCTCATATTCCTCAGGCTCAACATAGCCTAATATAAGTATTGGCTTATTAATTCCATTTTCTCTTAAATTAACAGCTTCATCCAGCGTAGCAACTGCATATCCATATACTAAATCTCTTACTGCCTTGGATACAGCCACATCTCCGTGTCCATAGCCATCTGCTTTAACAACTGCAAGTGCCTTTGTTGAAGGTTCTGTCTTGCTCATAAGCTCAATACAATTAGCCCTGATTGCATCCAGATCTACATCTGCATATACTCTGTAATACTTACTCATTATTCACCTCTTGCTTTTATAAGCACATTTTTTATATTGTCAATAATATCGCCCGCAACCATAGAATACTTACCATTACTTAAGGCAGCTTCATCTCCTGCACAGCCGTGTATATATACGCCAAGTGCTGAAGCTTCAAAAGTAGTAAGTCCCTGTGCCATAAGTCCTGTTATTATGCCTGAAAGCACATCTCCCGAACCTCCTGTTGCCATTCCATCATTGCCTGACATATTAATATACACTCTTTCTCCATCAGAAACAATAGTTCTTGCATCTTTTAATACACATACGCAATTATGTTCTCTTGAATATGTTCTTGCTGTATCTATAGGATTATTCTTTATCACCGCAATATCAAGTCCTGTAAGACGTGACATTTCTCCTATGTGTGGTGTAACGACAACATTCTTATCTGACATATCATCTTTATATGAAGCATTACCACTATTGCCGCCAGCTTCATAGTCTACATCATCATTACTGCCATCAAGTTCAATTTTATATTGGGCGATTATATTAAGGGCATCTGCATCATACAGCTTTTTAATATTCTTCTTTGCTGACACACTTCTTACAAGCTTTACTGCACTTTCTTCCATAGACAGCCCCGGACCTATACACACAACATCTGCCCAGCAGATACATTTATCCACTAATGTCTCTGTATTCTTAACAAAATCGCCACATTCCTCATCAGTATCATATGTATCAACAATACATTCCATATTGCCCGTTATAACTGCTGTACGGTTGCTTATATGCGTAAGGGTTCTTACAAGCCCTGCACCTATACGTGCCGCCGCTCTTGAACTTAATACTGCTGCACCTCCATAAAGCCTTGAACCAGCTATTACAAGTGCCTTTCCAAATGTTCCTTTATTGCCATCAGGCTTTCTTAGCGGAAGCATATCAGATATATCACTATAATCATATGTGAAAATATCCCTTGTCATATCCGGATATTGTGCAAAACCTATATCTTTTCTTATAATCTTCCCACAATATGAAGCTGCTGGATATAATATATGTCCGATTTTTTCAAATCCGAAGGTAACTGTTATATCAGCATTAACCGCAGATCCCATAACCACACCTGTCGATGCACTTATACCTGATGGTATGTCAACAGCCACAACAAGCCTGTTTCCATTATTGTCGCTATTCTGTGTATACTGCGAACGCACTGATGTACTGCATTTATTAATTGTATCTACTACTATTCTGGCCTCTCCTGCCAGTTCTCTTGATAAGCCATTGCCAAATAAGGCATCTACAATAACCCCATATTTAGAAAAATCCGGGCTATTAATACATTCTATGCCCAGATTCTTTATTATGTTCAATTGTATATCGAATTCTTTGGTAGAAGCGTGTGAGTTAATTATATACACATCCACATTGTAGCCCTTAAGATAAAGCTGTCTTGCCACCGCAAGTCCATCTGCCCCATTATTGCCACGTCCACATACGCATATAATGTCTGTATGTATATTTCCTTTAACCTTGCTTTCAATAGCTTCTGTCACTGAGAGTGCGGCTCTTTCCATAAGCACAACTGATGGTATACCAAGAGTATTAATTGAATAAGAATCCACATTCTTCATAGAAGCCGCATCTAATACATATCTCATTCCTGCTTATCTCCTACATTGCCTTCATTAATTCTGTCAACTGCACTACAATTCTCAGGTCCGATAATATCGTGTATAAGAGAATACATATTATTATTAACAGTTTCTTTATCCTGTTTTATAAGAATATTCTTCTTAAGCTTGACTCTTGTAGCATTAATCCACTTATCAAGTACCTCTATATCCTCTGTATTGGCATTCATTCTGTCATAGCAGGCTTTAAGTGTCTCTGTAAGAAGCTTCTCGTTAGCCCTTGCCAATTCTCTTGGTACTTCTAAGAGTTCATCTTCAAGCGAAGCTATCTTGTCATTAGACTCCTGTATAAGTCTTTGGTTTTGGCTCATACGCTTCTGCTTCTGCCTGCTTGAATCATCATCTTCCATATTCTCAACAACATCATTGATAAGCTGCTTTTTAAGCTTCTTGATGTCTTTAATGTCATTATTAATTCTTCCCTGCTTCTTAAGCAGTTCATTAACCTGTTTCTCCCAATACGCAATCTCATCTGTCTTATTCTTCTCGTTAATAAGGTGATACCATCGCTCATCAAGCGTAAGAATCGGAATATTCTTAAATACATCACTATTCTTTAACAATTCATAAGTTATCTTAGACACCATCAATTCCCCCTTTGGATTTAATATCTTTATGAGTGCTTATTGGCAATTGTGTAAGAAAGTCTCATAAGGCTTTCTGATAAATGTACATTCTCAACTATTACGTCATCTGGCAGATTAAGATCTGTATGTGCGAAATTCCATATAGCCTTAATTCCTGCATCTGCAACCTGCTTTCCGATTTCCTTAGCCGCCTGCTTTGGTATTGTCAATGCAACTATCTCTATATCGTTCTTATGTATAAAATCGGCAAGTTGATCCATCATCATTATATCTATTCCGTGAATGCTTTCACCTTTAAGCTCTGGATTGTTATCAAATACGCCGCATATAACAAAACCACGCTTCTCAAAGTCTGTATAATTAACAATAGCACGTCCAAGGTTACCAGCACCTATTATTATCATATTATGCTTTCTGTCTATTCCAAGTATCTTGCCTATCTCATCATAAAGATACTTCACATTATATCCATATCCCTGCTGTCCAAAACCTCCGAAATTATTGAGGTCCTGTCTTATCTGTGATGCTGTAACTTTCATTCTCACACTTAAATCTTTAGATGAAATCCTCTGAACACCACTTTCTATAAGTTCGCCCAGATATCTGTAATATCTTGGCAATCTTCTTATAACAGCCGATGAAATCTTCTTATTCTCTTCCATAACATTCTCCATTCCTGTGCAATACTGCTACGAAAAGGAGATGGGAAACCTGTAATTACCAGCTTCCCATCAGCCTTCAAAATTAATGTTAATTATATAACTATTTTGCTAAAAAGTAAAGAAATGTACTCTATCCAAGCACTCTCTTAGCAATATCCACAGACTCCTTTGCATCCTTTGAATAGAAATCCGCATGTATTTCCTTAGCATATTCAGGAGTAAGCACTGCTCCTCCTACCATAACCTTACAATCAAGATTGTTCTTATGTATAAGTTCTATTGTCTTTTTCATTGAAACAAGTGTTGTTGTCATAAGTGCTGACAGACCACAAAGCTTCGCACCATTTTCTTTAATCGCATCTACAACAACCTGATATTCAACATCCTTTCCAAGATCAATAACCTCATAACCATAATTCTCAAGAAGTACCTTTACGATATTCTTTCCAATATCGTGGACATCTCCCTTAACCGTCGCAATAACAATCTTTCCCTTGCTTACAGGTGCATTATTGCTCATAATCATATGTTTTCTTATAACCTCAAACGCTCCCTGTGCAACGCCAGCCGCCATTATAAGCTGTGGCAGGAATAATGTTCCCTTCTCGAACTCCTCACCTATCTTATCAAGTGCAGGAATCAAGGCATTATTAACAATATCCATAGAATCCATACCTGCAAGAAGTTCTTCTGTTATTGCTGCACCTTCATTTTTTAGACCTTTCTCTACTGCATAGAATAAGTCATCACAGGTATAACTGCCCTTCTTATCCTTAAGATTAACACTTCCACCTGCCTGTGCTGTCTGACCACCCTGTACTGCATTTGCCGCTGTATTCATTGGATTAATCTTGCTTATATTAGGCATTGAAGCATAAGCCTTAATATAATCAACAGAATTCTTATCTATATTGGCAAGAAGCTTATATGCCCTTACTGCACCCATCATCTCATATATGTTAGGGTTAATAATCGCAAGATCAAGACCATTCTGCATAGCCATTGTTAAGAAAATGTGATTGACAAGCACTCTGTTAGGAAGTCCGAAAGATATATTCGATACACCAAGCACCGTCCTTAAGCCAAGAGTATGCTTAACCTCATAAAGTGCATTAAGCGTTTCCATTACCCCCTCCTGTTCGGCTGAGGCTGTAAGTGTAAGACAGTCTATATATATATCCTCTTTAGGAATTCCTATAGCTATTGCCCTGTCCATAATCTTTCTTGCTATGGCAACTCTGTCTTCTGCTTTCTTAGGAATACCATCTTTATCAAGAGCAAGGCCAATTACTGCCGCACCATATTTTTTAACTATTGGCAGAATGTTATTAAGAGAGTCTTCTTCTCCATTAACTGAATTGACAATCGGCTTACCATTATATACTCTTAATGCAGCATCAAGAACCTCAGGTATAGTTGAGTCAAGCTGGAGAGGCACATCCACAACCGACTGAAGTGCTTTCACAGTATCAACCATCATCTGTCTTTCATCAATTCCCGGAAGTCCTACATTGACATCAAGAATATCAGCACCCGCACCAGTCTGTTCTAATGCCTGTCCAAGTATATAATCCATATCATTATCTAAGAGTGCCTGCTTAAATACCTTTTTACCTGTTGGGTTAATTCTCTCTCCTACAACTCTTGGCTGGTCAACTATAACTGTGCTTGTAGCTGAGCATACAGCCGATGGCATTTTCACTGGCTCTTTTGCTAAATTGCCTTCTTTATGTAACATATCTGATAAGCACTTTATGAATTCAGGAGTTGTTCCACAACAACCACCGAATATTTTAATGCCATACTTTCTTAAATCCTTCATAAATTCAGCAAACTGCTCTGCTGTCACATTATATTCATTAGTAACAGGGTCGGGAAGTCCTGCATTAGGCTTTACTATAACCGGAAGATTAGTCCAGCCTGTAAGTTCCTTAATAACCGGCTCAAGTTCCTTAGGTCCAAGTGAACAGTTGACACCTAAGGCATCAACTCCAAGTCCTGATATTGTAAGTGCAAATGAAGATATCTGACATCCTGTAAATGTACGCATATTTTCTTCAAATGTCATAGTCGTCATTATTGGAAGCTGGCTATTCTCCTTTGCTGCAAGCACTGCCGCTTTCACATCTAACAGATCTGTCATTGTCTCAAATACAACAAGATCTGCACCTGCCGCCTCACCAGCCTTGACTATCTCAGCATACATCTCATAAGCTTCCTCAAAGCTTAATGTACCTGTTGGCTCTAGAAGCTGTCCTATAGGTCCTACATCAAGTGCTACAAGTGCTCGTGGATTCACATTGGCACACGCCTTCTTTGCATTTTTAATTCCCGCTGTTACAAGTTCATCAACTGAATGCCCACATTCTTCAAGCTTATATCTGTTGCCACCAAATGTATTGGCATATATTATGTCTGCACCTGCCTTTAGATACTGCTCGTGTATGGAAATGAGAAGTTCCGGTTCTGTAATATTAAGCATCTCTGGTGTTTCACCCATCTTCATTCCTGCCGCCTGAAGCATAGTACCCATTCCACCATCAAGAATCACATAATCCTTTTGTAAAAGTTCTTTTAATTTATTCATTACAATGTCCTCCTGCTTCCCTGAATCTACATGTACCTTTAAGGTTACACGACATACAGCCTTTTTTCTTTGAACTGACCTCTCCGGTTGTAAGCCCAATAACTGCTGTTACAGACTTGGTTGGTGTCATCATATCAGTCTTTCCTATATTAAGCCCTATAAGCTTAGGTGCATTTAGTATTTTTAAGAATTCGCCCTGCTGTGACAAAGGCAGATCACCATATCCTATTCCAAACCTGAATGTCTGGTTATACTCTGGAAGTTCCTCTTTAATAACAGCCTCAACCTTATCACATACCTGTTCAATTGCTGCACTTGCCATACTGTCTGATATTACAGCCTTGGCAAGGTCTGAGGCCTGCATCACCCTTAACATCCTGTCTATTCCATCAGAGATTGTCACTGCTATAAGTGCCGCTTTATTACAGCCTTTAAGATGTTCTTTAATTGAGTTTCCTTTTAATGTAACAGAAGTCCCTTCAAGCCTTACGCCCTCATCGACCTGTGTCACATCCACTACCCTGTATACATATCTTGGAACTGCCGCTTTTAATACCTCTGCCTCACATTCATCTATAAGGCTGTTTATTGTCTCATCTGCCCCTATTCCCTTGTATCCTAAGTATCTTAATACTTCTGCCCTGTTTATACTGCTTAATGTCACCTGTTTTTTCATTTATTTATTCTTTCTTGCTTTGTCCTTATGCTTGCCTTTTCCTCTGCCCTTGCCTCTTGACTGGTTAGCCTTCTCAACATTAACACGGCGTCCCTTAATCTGCACGTTATCATTCATTGCCTTAAGAATTTTCTCTGCGTGTATAGCTGGTACATCAACAAATGTATAGTTGTCCATCATATCTATCGCGCCTACAAGCTTGCCAGGCATACCAGATTCACCTGCAATAGCTCCAAGAATATTAGCTGGCTTTATTTTATCCTTTTTTCCAATATTAATAAAGAGTCTTACCATTCTTGAATCATCTTTATCTGTATCAAAATGGAATTCTTCTACTTCATCTTCTCTGTCAAGGGTATCACCTATAAGCATTTTTAAAAGTGCTGCTGCCATATCCATAGATGTATATTCTTCCTGATTAACGTGTTCTTCAACAAGATTAACCATATCTGTAAGTCCACCCTCTTCGATTGTCTGTCTGATTTTATCAAACATATTATCAAGCTTGGTGTTCTTAACATCATCCAATGATGGAACAGGCTTTGCAAGTATCTTAGTCTTACAGTAACGCTCGATATCCTTTAACTTATACACTTCCTTGCCACTTATAAATGAAAGTGCCATTCCAGATCTTCCTGCACGCCCTGTTCTTCCAATTCTATGAACATAATATTCCTCATCCTGAGGAATGTCATAGTTAAATACCATATCTACATCATCAACATCAATTCCTCTTGCTGCTACATCAGTTGCTATAAGTATGTCTACCTTGCCGCTTCTAAAGTCATCCATTACTCTGTCACGCTGCTGCTGTTTCATATCACCATGTATTCCGTCAGCAAAATAACCTCTGCCCTTAAGCTCTGATATAAGCTCATCAACCTGTCTTTTAGTGTTACAGAACACTACTGAAAGTCTTGGATTGTATATATCAATAAGCCTGCACAATACTTCTGTCTTATTCTTAGGTCTTACCTCATAATAGAACTGTTCTATATTAGATACTGTAAGTTCTTTTCTTACTACCTTTATAATCCTGGCATCTTTCTGGAAGTTTCTTGCAATATCCATAATAGCCTTTGGCATAGTAGCTGAGAACATTACTGTCTGTCTGTCTTCTGGCGTTTCTGTAAGAATTGTTTCCATATCTTCCCTGAATCCCATATCAAGCATTTCATCAGCTTCATCAAGAATAACCATATTAATATTATCAAACTTAACAGTCTTTCTTCTCATATGGTCCATAACTCTTCCAGGAGTTCCAACAATAATCTGTACGCCCGTCTTTAATGACTTTATCTGTCTTACTATCTCCTGTCCTCCATATACTGGAAGAACTTTAATATCACTCATATATTTGGCAAGTTTTCTTATCTCCTCAGCCACCTGTACAGCAAGCTCTCTTGTAGGGCAGAGTACGATTGCCTGAGGCTTTTTTATCTGTGGGTCTATCTTCATAAGCATAGGAATTGTGTATGCTGCTGTCTTACCAGTACCTGTCTGTGCCTGTCCGACAACATCAATACCTTCACATACAGCTGGAATTGCCTGTGTCTGTATAGGTGAAGTTTCCTCAAATCCCATATCCTCAATAGCTCTTAATATTCTTTCATCAATGTTTAACTCGTCAAATTTCATTCATTTCCTCATTTCTTAAATTTAATACACTTATCTTAGTCTAACTTTTTAATAATACATTATAGGAAGAAATAAGTCAAAAAAATTGCAATTTATTCTTAAAGCAAGTATAATTCAACTAATTAATTTAAAGAAAGGAACACTGTTATTATGATTCTTTCCTGTAATAATATAAGTAAATCTTTTGGAACAGATGTTATTATCAAATCCTGTTCTTTTAATATTGAAGACCACGAAAAAGCAGCTATCGTTGGTATCAACGGTGCTGGAAAGTCTACTCTTTTAAAGATTATAACCGGAATTGAACCTGCTGACACAGGACTTGTAACGTTAGCTAAGGACAAGACTTTAGGTTATCTTTCACAGCAGCAAAATCTTAATTCAGACAACACCATTTATGATGAGCTTTTATCTGTGAAGCAATATATCCTTGATATGGAAGCACAGCTAAGAAGTATTGAGAACCAGATGAAATCAGCAGATGATACAGCTCTTGAAACACTTATGAAGAAATATTCAGACCTTAACCACGAGTTTGAATTAAACAACGGTTACGCTTACAAAAGCGAGATAACTGGTGTTCTTAAAGGCCTTGGCTTTGCAGAAGAAGATTTCACACTTAATGTTAATACTTTATCAGGCGGACAAAAGACACGGGTTGCACTTGGCAGGCTTTTATTATCAAAGCCTGATATTATACTTCTTGACGAGCCTACCAACCACCTTGATATGGAGTCTATAAGCTGGCTGGAGAACTATCTGCTTAACTACAGTGGTGCTGTACTTATAGTTGCCCACGACAGATATTTCCTTGACAAGATAGTAAGCAAGATTATCGAGTTAGACAATGGCAATGCAACTGTATTCTCAGGCAACTATACTGATTACGCTTCAAAGAAAGCTATCCTGCGCAATATGCAGCTAAAGGAATATCTTAACCAGCAGCGTGAAATCAAACATCAGGAGGAGGTTATAACAAAGCTTAAGCAGTTCAACCGTGAGAAATCTATTAAAAGAGCTGAAAGCCGTGAAAAAATGCTTAACAAGATGGAATTTGTCGATAAGCCTGAAATTTTAAACGACAAAATGGATATTAAGCTTGAACCTAATGTAATAAGCGGTAAGGATGTCCTTACTGTAGACAACCTTACTAAAGGTTTTGACGGAACTGTTCTTTTTGATAACATATGCTTCCAGATTAAACGTGGTGAACGCGTAGCACTTATCGGAAGTAACGGAACAGGCAAGACAACAATATTAAAATTAATTAATGGAATTATACCTGCCGATTCAGGCTCGATATATCTTGGTGCTAAAGTAAATATTGGTTATTATGATCAGGAACACCACGTTCTTGACCCTGACAAGACTATTTTTGATGAAATCAGGGATGCTTACCCAGACCTTAATAATACACAGATAAGAAATACCCTTGCAGCATTTTTATTCACCAATGAAGATGTATTTAAGTATATAAAAGACTTAAGCGGTGGCGAGCGCGGACGTGTATCATTAGCCAAACTTATGCTCTCTAATGCCAACTTCCTTATATTAGATGAGCCTACTAACCACCTTGATATCACTTCAAAGGAAATTCTTGAAAATGCACTTAATAGTTACACAGGTACTGTCCTGTTCGTATCACACGACAGATACTTTATTAATTCTACTGCAACAAGAATTATTGAGCTTGCCAATAAAACAGTTGTTAATTATATTGGTAATTATGACTATTATCTTGAAAAAAAGGATATACTAGGAGCAAAACCAATAACCAATAACATTTCTAAATCCAGCAGTTCAGCCATTTCAAAGCTTAACTGGCAGGAAGAAAAGGTAAAGCAGGCACAGCAAAAGAAGATTAAAAACGAAATCAAGCGTACTGAAGAACGCATGGCTTTAATTGAGGCTGAGATTGAGGAACTTGATAATATGTACGCCGACCCTGCCATAAGCAGTGATACTGCCAAACTTATGGAAATACACACCAGGAAGGAAGCTCTTAGCAAAGAGCTTGATGAGCTATATGATAAATGGGGGGAATTAACATTATAATTCCAATACCAAAAACAGCGAAAAATGCCGAAATAAGGCAATTCTTAAGCGTTTTTTATTGACAAAATTACCTATATGGAGTATAAATAACCTATACTTATTATTACTTATTTCATTTAAGGAGGATGTAGTTTATTATGAATAAGACAGAGTTAGTTGCTGCAATCGCAGAGAAGGCTGAACTTTCAAAGAAGGATGCTGAGAAGGCTTTAAAGGCTTTCACAGAAACTGTTGCTGAACAGTTAAAGAATGGTGACAAGATTCAGTTAGTTGGTTTCGGTACTTTCGAAGTTGCTGAAAGAGCTGCTAGAACAGGTCAGAATCCTCAGACAGGTAAGGCTATTGAAATTCCTGCTTCTAAGGCACCTAAGTTTAAGGCTGGTAAGGCTTTAAAGGATACTGTTAACTCAGCTAAATAATTAATATTCGATAGTGGATATTGCGACTGTCACTTAGGTGACAGTCTTTTTTATATGTATTTATAGATACATATAAATATTATCAATGAAATTCAGAAAACGGAGACACACTATGGAAATAGAACGTAAATTCTTAGTTGCACAATTGCCAGATAATCTGGACAATTATAATTGCAGATATATTGAACAGGGTTATCTTTCAACTAAACCTGTAGTCAGGGTAAGACGTGATAATGATGATTATTATCTTACTTACAAAGGCAGTGGTATGATGGCACGTGAAGAATACAATCTTCCACTCACCAAAGACTCGTATGAACATTTGATTAAAAAAGCTGACGGTAATATAATAACCAAAAAGCGTTATGAAATTCCAGATGGTAACGGATACACTATTGAACTTGACATATTTGAAGGAGCATTCAACGGCACTGTTATTGCAGAAGTTGAATTTAACACTATAGAAGAAGCTGACAATTACATTATGCCAGAGTTTTTTACAGAAGATGTAACTAATAACCCTGAATATCACAACAGCAATATGAGTAAAAAGAAGTTCGACTAACGTGAACACTCTAAGAAAAGAGGATAACCTGATGAAAAAACTCTCTGATATATTAGATATAAGTCCTGATATTACTCTTGAAACACTTCAAAGAGCAAGAATGGCAGCCTTAACACTTATCAAATGGCTTCTCTGCTCTTTATTTACAGGAAGCTTTATAGGACTTATCGGAGCATTATTTTATAAAGCTTTACAATATGTAACAAGCTTTCGGATCCAACACCCTTACACTTTATTCTTTCTTCCTGCTGCCGGTATAATAATCGTTCTTATGTACCATTTTACGCACGAAGACAAGAATACAGGAACTAATCTTGTAATAACAGCAATCCAGTCCAATGCAGAAGTTCCTGTCCGTGTTGCTCCTCTTATTATAATATCAACACTGCTTACACATCTTTGCGGTGGTTCAGCAGGACGAGAAGGTGCAGCCCTGCAGGTTGGCGGCTCCTTAAGCAATTTTATCGCCAAAATATTACATTTTGACGACAAAGATACAAGAATTATGATTATGTGCGGAATGAGTGCCTGTTTCTCTGCTCTTTTCGGAACTCCTATAGCCGCAGCCATATTTTCTATGGAGGTTATAAGTGTGGGGGTTATGTATTACGCCGCACTTGTTCCCTGTATTATATCCGCACTTATTGCTTCCGGCGTAGCTGGGTTATTCAATATAACACCAACTATGTTTATAATAAGCGAAATATGTGAACTAAGCATATCTACCGGAATAAGATTTATGATAATGTCAGTAATATTTGCCCTCGCAAGCATTGTATTCTGTTATATGCTTCATTCATCAGCCAAAATATATTCTGAATACTTAAGCAACCCATATATCCGTATTATAATAGCTGGTGTGCTTGTTATTATTTTAAGATATATAACCGGTACTACTGATTATCTTGGTGCTGGTGCTCCTATGATTGCGGCAAGCTTTATAACAAGCTGTTCGTGGTATGTCTTTATTTTAAAAATGCTGTTTACAGCCATTACATTAGGTGGTGGATTTAAAGGCGGTGAGATTGTCCCTACACTTTTTGTCGGTGCAACTCTTGGAAGCTTTTTGGCTCCTGTATTCGGACTTCCAATCGGCTTATGTGCCGCGTGCGGTATGGTAAGCGTATTCTGTGGCGTAACTAACTGCCCACTCACTTCTTTCATATTATCAATTGAAATGTTTGGTGCTGGTTCAATGAAATTCGTAATTATATGCGTAGCAATAAGTTATATGCTCTCTGGCTACTACAGTCTTTATAACAGCCAGAAGATTGTTTACTCTAAATACAAGACAGAATATATTAACAGACATTCACATTAATTATAATAAAAAAGGCAATTCATACAGAATTATCATATCTACCGATTTTTCTGCTAATGAATTGCCTTTTTACTGCTTTTACCGCTTTTACTGCTTTAACTATGCATCATTCTTATATATTTTATTTGTAGAAATTGTCCTCTGGAAGCTTTCCACCAACTGAAGCTGGATTTGCTTCGTAAAGAACATTTAAATATTTGCTTATTTTGTCTTTGGCATCACTGCCTGTTATTATTGTTATGTTGCATTTAGGTATTGCCTGCTTTGCAACTGCGGCTTTTGTTATACCATATTTTTCTACAAGTGTTGAAACCTCATCTACATTTGCATTAACATAATCTGCTGAAAGCTTATATTCCTCAAGGAACTTGTCAACCGCAGCCTTATGGTTATTGTAATATTCTGTATTGACAACTATTACACCTGTTACTACTGTACTTCCGTCCTTTGATACATTTTCCCATTCCTTAGTAACATCAAGAGCTATTCTTGCTTCCTTATTATTCATAAGAACTGTTGTAGCAAATGGCTGTGGAAGCATAGCTACAGTTTCTTCCTTCGCTGATGCCATAATAGCCGCAACCTCGGAAGCCTCTGACTTAAATTCAATGTGTACATCCTTATCAGGGTCAATTCCGTTGGTATTTAAAAGGTATCTTAATGTATATTCAGGTGTAGTTCCTTTACCTGTTGTGTATATTGTACGTCCTTTAAGGTCGCTTACATTAGTTACCTCGCCCTTATTATCAAGTATATATAACACGCCAAGTGTATTAATTCCTACAACAGATACCTTGCCATTACTCTTATTATAAAGTGTTGCCGCCGCATTACAAGGCATAGCTGCAATCTGGACATCGCCCTTTATAAGGTCTGCTGTAAATGCATCTGCTGCCGCCTCTATCTGAAATGTATAATTATTAGCTGTTTTATTATACTCATTATCGCTCATAAGCTTAACCATTCCGATAGCTGTAGGTCCTTTAAGTGCAGCTACTTTTATGTCTTCGCTTACATACGCACTTGTACTTTCCTGTGTTGCATTGTCTGACTTATCACTGCTGTTACTACCACAGGCTGTAAACATTACGCTGACCATTACAAGCATAAGAATAGCAGCTGTCAGTTTCCTCATTCTCTCTCTCATATTGTTTCCTTCCATTCCTTTATAATTATCTGTAATGACATTATTCCGTTAAACGTATTGATATCCGGATAATATATTATAGAAATTCTCATTCCTGCCCTTGGAATATCATCTATATTATTAATTCCAAACTGTACAGCAGGTACATAAGTTCCGTCCTCTGTTTCTAACTGGCATCTAAGAACATTTTTATTCTTTCCAATAACTGAAGCTGTCTTTACATATAAGTTCCTATCTGCAAATACCGGCTTTTCATTACCCTTTCCGAATGGTTCAAGCAGCTTTAACTGGTTAACCAGCCGGATATTGGCATACGATACAGGCATTGGAACATCAATCCACATTTTAGGAATTAAATCCTCATCTGTAAGTATCGCATTATCATTCAGCATTTTTCTGAATATGTCAATATCAGATATTGCTAATGATAAACCAGCCGCCATAGGATGTCCACCGTATTTAGTGAGAACATTTTTACATTTATTAATCTCTTCGTACATATTATAGCCTTCGATTGAACGTCCTGAGCCTTTTGCCCCGTCCTCAGCATTAGTAATAACAAATGTAGGCCTGTAATATCTTTCTTTAATTCTGCCTGCTATTATTCCAGCTATGCTCTCGTGGCAGTCCTTTAAATATATAACAAGCACTCTATCCTTAAGAAGACCAGTATTCTCTACTAATTCTATTGCCTTCTGCGTCTCCTGCTCTGTCATTGACTTTCTTTCATTATTAAGGGCTATAAGCTCTTTTGCCATATTATGTGCCTTTTCATTATCCTTGCAAAGCATAAGTTCAATTGCCTGTCTTGCTGTATCAAGACGTCCACTGGCGTTAAGACATGGTCCTATTACAAAGCCTATATGATATGAGCTTATATTATTAATATCAAGCTGGCACTCCTCTATAAGTGCCCTAAGCCCTGTATTTTTTGTATGTGCAATATGCTTAAGGCCATATTTAACTACTATTCTGTTCTCGTCAATAAGGTCGACTATATCACCTACAGTGGCTATTGCCATAAATTCAATATAATCTTCAAGCTCTTTCTTATCAAGCCCTAATCTGTCATATAACAGGCTTATAAGCTTATATGCAACGCCTGCTCCACATAACAGCTTAAATGGATAATCACAATCTGCCTGTTTAGGGTTAATAACTGCATCTGCCGGAGGTACAATGTATACCTTTTTATCGTCCTTTATCTCAAATGGAACATCGTGGTGGTCGGTCACTATCATTGTAATTCCATTATCCTTTGCATACCTGACCTGATTATATGCAGCTATTCCATTATCACAGGTAACAATTGTATCAATCCCTTCATTGATTGCATTGTCTATTAAATGCTCATTAATTCCATAACCATCATTTATCCTATGCGGCACAACATAATCCACATCTGCTCCTGCCGCCTTTAAGCCGCAGAATAATATATAAATAGAACATATTCCATCAATATCATAATCTCCGATTATTCTTACAGGCTTATGTTCCTCTATTTTCTTAGTAATAATATCAACAAATTTATCGGCATCTTTCATACTATGAGGATTATGTATATCGTTAAGATTCCCATTAAGATACATATCTATATCTTTACTGCCGCATATATCCCTGTTTCTTATTATACGGGCAAGAACCTGATCTATTCCGTATTCAGAGGCTATCTGCTTAAAATCTGCTTTTTTGGCGTATACCATCCATTTGCTGTTCACGTTTGTTCTCCATTCTTATGGCAATATTGCTTGTATTAAAAATGGTGCATCGTTTGATGATGCACCATTTTACTGCTTTACAAAGCCATTATATTAATTATTTATTATACCTGAGCTCCGTCTTTACCTATGCTTTCTGCTTTTTTTCTTTTATTAACTGCTTCATCAATAACTCCTCTGTTCTTTCCACCAAGCATATACCAGAATGAACTTGTAAGGAATACTGATGAGTAGAAACCTACGATAATACCAACAATAAGTGGAAGTGAGAATTCCTTAACTGATGTTACACCGAGTATGTATAACATAACCAGCATAATAAGAGTTGTTATTGTTGTATTAATATTTCTTGTTAATGTACTTGTTATAGCTGAGTTAACAAGCTCTGTAATATTAGTCTTAGAGTTAGCACCCTTTAACATTTCCCTGATACGGTCAAATATAATGATTGTACCATTAATTGAGTAACCTACTATTGTAAGCATACAGGCAATAAATGTGTTACCTACTGGCACTCTGAATACTGCATAGAATGTAATAACTACTAATACATCCTGTAAAAGAGCCATAACAGCTGCAAGCGCGAATTTGATATCCCTGAATCTTGCAAAGATATATATAAGCATTGCTATTGTAGCAAGAATTACTGAAAGAATAGCATTCTTCTTCATAGTACTGCTGACAGATGAGCTGATTGTGTCTGTCTCAACTATCGAACCATCTTCAATAGGGAACTTAGCTGTTACAGCTTCCTCAACAGCTTCTCTTTGCTCAAGTGAAAGGTCTGTTGTCTTAAATGAAACCTTAGTTGAGTTCTGAACCTTCTGCTGTTGTACTTCTGTTATACCTGCAGCATCCCTGATTACAGGAATAATATCATTCTCTATCTCTGACTGTGAATATTCTTTGTCAAATGTAAAGCTTGTTGTTGAACCGCCAACAAATTCAAGGCTGAAATTAAGTGCTCTGTTACCAAGTGCACTCTGTACTCCCATTGTTATAAAACCAATAACAATAAGAACAATTGAAACCGTAATAGTCCATTTCTTAATTGAAAGAATATCATAAGTTCTTCTATGTGTTGTCTTTCCATACATCGATGGCTTAGTAAGACCAAAGTTATAAAGAAGCTTCATAATAACTTTAGTAATTACAAGTGCTGTAAATATTGAAACTATGTTACCTACTGCAAGAGTTGTTGCAAATCCCTTAACAGGACCAGTACCGAATATATAAAGTACAATAGCTGCAATAAGTGTTGTTACGTTACCATCAACGATAGCTGATGTAGCTTTGTTATAACCTGCAAGAATAGAATTCTCAACACTCTTTCCTGCGGCTATCTCTTCCCTGATACGTGTATAGATAATAACATTGGCATCAACCGCCATACCAATACCAAGTATGATACCGGCAATACCCGGAAGTGTTAATGTAAGATCATATACACTTACAAGGAATAATACTAATGTTGTGTATATAATAAGCGAAAGTGTTGCAACAACACCTGGTACTCTGTATATAGCAATCATAAATACACATAACAATGCAAAACCAATAGCTGCTGCTATAAGACTTGTATGAATTGCATCGTGTCCTAACTGTGCACCTACGATATTAGAGCTTACTTCATTAAGTGTAAGAGGAATAGATCCAATTCTTATGTATGTAGCAAGATTATCTGCCGCATCAAATGTTTCCATACTTGTAATAGAAGCATTACCACCTGTTATAGCCTGATTAACTGTTGGATAACTTACAACCGAACCATCATATACTATGTATATTCTGCTTCCTATATTGTTAGCTGTTGCCTCAGCGAACTTATCTCCACCTTCATCTGTAAATGTAAGCGATACACCATATGGTGTGCTGTCTTTAGATGATGTATCTGTGTAAGCCTGTGCTGTCTTTACGTCAGAACCTGTAAGAAGTGGTGTATAATCCTCTCCCTGTGACCACGCTGTATAACCTGTGTAATCAAGGAATTCAAGTGAACCTGGTGTTCCTAATTCTGTAAGAATTTCATTAGCATCTGTAACACCTGGAATTTCTACTGTAATTCTGTTCTCGCCTTCTTTGTAGACCTGAGATTCTGTACTTCTTCCCTCGATACGTTTCTCAAGCTTATATATAGTATCTTCTATATCCTGGGAACTTGGGTTATCTTCTTTAATCTCATAAGTAATACTGACACCACCTGCAAGGTCAAGACCTAAGTTGATGTCCTTAGCACTGCCATAGCCTTTGCCGTTCATTCCGAATATAGCTGTAAGCGAAAGTCCTACAAGCAATACAAGAATAATAATGCTATAGCTTATCTTCTTAGTTAAATTGTACTTCATTTTACTATTAATACTCCCTTCAACATTCCTTTTAATCTTCTGCCATCGCAGCTCTTATCATAATTGCACATTCAATTCTCTTCTTCTGCATCTCACAGCCAACATCATATGCATCATTGATGTTACCATGGAAGTTGTAAGAATTAGCGGCACACCCACCACTACAGTAGAACTTGGCAAAACAGTTCTTACACTTTTCTTTTGAATATACATTACAACTCTTGAATTCATCTCTTATATCATTACGGGTTATGCCTTCATCAACATTACCCATAAGGAACTCTTCATTACCTACGAACTGATGACATGGATAGAAATCACCCCAAGGAGTAACAGCAAGGTACTCACATCCTGAGCCACAGCCTGATAATCTCTTAGCCACGCAAGGACCACCGTTAAGATCAATCATAAAGTGGAAGAAATTAAACCCATTGCCTGCTTTCTTTCTCTTAATAATTTCCTTGGCAAGCTTATCATACTGCTCAAATATAATTGGAAGGTCTTCTTCTCTTATCGCATAAGAGTCTGTAGGCTGTGCAACAACCGGCTCTACCGAAATCTGCTCAAAACCTTCGTCTGCTAAGTGAAGAACATCTTCTGAAAAATCAAGATTGTTATGTGTAAATGTACCTCTGACATAATAATTCATCTGGTTACGGCTTTCAGCAACCTTTTTAAACTTAGGCATTATAATGTCATATGAACTTCCGTGGTTATTTCTTGTTGGTCGCATAAGATCATTAATCTCTTTACGTCCATCTATGCTTAATACGATATTGCTCATCTCTTTATTGGCAAAATCAAGTATCTCATCATTAAGAAGTATACCATTAGTTGTAAGTGTAAAACGGAATTTCTTATTGTGCTCTTCTTCAAGGCTTCTTCCATATTCTACAAGCTGCTTTACAACTTCAAAATTCATTGTTGGCTCACCACCAAAGAAGTCAACCTCAAGATTTCTTCTTGAGCCTGAATTAGCAACAAGGAAATCCAATGCCTTCTTACCAACTTCAAAGCTCATAAGAGCTCTTCTTCCGTGATACTCACCTTCTTCTGCAAAACAATATCTGCAGGCAAGGTTACAGTCGTGTGCAATATGAAGGCATAGAGCTTTAACAACTGTAGGTCTGTCCTTAAATGAATCTATATATGGCTCATATATATCTTCTGTGAAAAGCTGTCCTTCTTCTTTTAATTCTTCTATCTCCTGACAGGCTTCCCTGATATCTTCTTCCTTATATTTATCTTTAAGCTTATCTGCTATCTCATCAACACTTGAATTCTCATAAAGTGCGATTATATCATATACTATATCATCAACAACGTGTACAGAACCACTATTTACGTCTAACACGATGTTATATCCATTATTCTTATACTGATGTATCATAATTATCCTCAATTTCTATTGGCTGTATACAGCCATTTATTCTTAATCACAGTTAACTAATATACCTGTAGCTATCAGACATACACTAACTATGAACTGTCTTAACAGAAATAAGAGAGTGTCTAAAATGCTTTAGCACTCTCTTACCCTTCACTAACCAATTAACTAATTATTAGTTATTCTTATTCTCACAGCTCTGGTTACCAACTGTGCAAGATGTCTTACAAGCTGACTGACATGATGTCTGGCATTCGCCACATCCACCGTGCTTCATTGTATCCTTTAATACGCGATTGCTGATTGTCTTAATATGCTTCACAACAATACCTCCTTTTTGTTCATAACTATTAGAAGTATAACATATAGCTATTACATTTTCAACAACTTTATATCAAGCCTAATGCTCTTAAAATAAATATCCAGCCTGTTAATGTTATGCTTGATAATACTGTCGTCAAAACAATTATGCTTGATGATAATACCTCATCATTATCCATACTCTTTGCCATAACATAGCTTGTAACTGTAGTAGGAGATGCAAGCATTATAAGAGCCGCCACAAGCTCCTGATTTCTAAAGCCAAGAAATACTGCAACCGGAATAAACACTGCCGCAAGTCCTATAAGTTTAATAAATGTTGCTATAATAGTAGGCTTTATCTTCTTTAATGCTTTTCTCCCCTCAAAACCTGCACCAATGCATATTAAAGCTATAGGTGTTGCTGTCTGTGCAAGGCTTTCTATAGTCTTATTAATAATTGCAGGATACTTCATATTAAGCATTGATGATATAAAACCAAGAACTATACCTATAATAATTGGATTTTTTAATATATTAACAAATGCTTTTTTTATATTATTACCTCTTCCAGCCTTAACAGCTTCACTGCTGTCTGCCGGATGTGCCTTAAATGTAAGTACAACGACTGCAAATATATTAAATAACGGAACTGCTGCAACAATCATAAGCGGTGCCATTCCTGTATCTGAATACATATTCTGCACAAATGCCATTCCAAGAATTGCTGCACTGCTTCTGCACGAACCCTGCACAAACGCTCCCTTTTGTGTATCGTCTTTCATTAATATCTCAGTTGCTATCCACACTAATGAGAACATAAGTATTGTTACTATACTGCAATACAATACAAACTGCGGGTCAAATTTACCTTTAAAATCAGACTTTGACAAATCCCTGAACAGTAATGCTGGCAATGCCACCTTAAACACATATCTGTTAGCAACATTGGCAAAATGGTCATCAATAAGGCCTATCTGTTTAATAAACCACCCTATAATCATCACAAGAAATATAGGAACTGTTGCATTAATACTATATATAAAACTATCCATTATCAATCTCCTATCCACACCATTTTACTTATCAAGCACATACATATGATTAAGAGGTCCACTTCCCTTACCTATGTTAAGTCCAGCCTTAAGAGCACCTGTTATGTATTCCTTCGCCCTTGCAACCGACTCCTTAACACTATACCCTTCTGCTATATTACATGCAATAGCAGATGACAGCGTACAGCCTGTTCCGTGTGTATTAGGATTATCTACTCTTTCTGCCTCAAACCAGCTTGTTCCAATCTCTGTATACAGATAATCATTAGCACAATTAATGGAATGTCCGCCTTTTACAAGAACTGCCGGTCCTTCATCATTAATATTTATCTTTTTATAGATGATTTCTGCCGCTTTTTCCATATCATATCTGTCATTAATAGTTATGCCTGACAGACTTTCAGCTTCTGGAATATTAGGTGTTATAACTGTTGCAAGCGGCATAAGCTTCTTAATAAGCACTTCCTCTGCTTCTTTAGTGATGAGCTTCTTACCACTTGTTGACACCATAACCGGATCTAACACAATATTAACCGCTTTGTATTTTCTTAATTCTTCTGCTATCTCCTCTACTATGTATGGTTCAGACACCATTCCAATCTTTACCGCATCTGGTCTTATATCCTCAAATACCGCATCTATCTGGCTTGCTGTAAAGCCTTTCTTACAATTCATTATTCCATATACGCCCGTTGTATTCTGTGCTGTAAGTGATGTAATAACACTCATTCCATATACACCGTGTGCGGCAAATGTCTTTAAATCCGCCTGTATTCCAGCACCTCCGCTACAATCACTTCCCGCTATTGTCAATACTTTTTTCATAATATCCTTATTTCCTTATTTATCATTTTTTATATTTTACCAATTAATATTCTGTGTAATATATTATTATTTTCCTATAAATACACTTAACCTTTTATATAAGACACTGATGCCTTTGCATAAACAGATATTTTCATAATCACAATCTGCATACATATTTACTTTCTATATCTATATATTGATATAGAAAAAGGGAAGCCTGACCAGCTTCCCTCAACAAAGTGCAGTCGGCGGGACTTGAACCCGCACCCAAGCAATATGGACTAGATCCTTAGTCTAGCGCGTATGCCAATTCCGCCACGACTGCTTATTTAGTTAATCGCTGTTTCCCAACGACTTGATTATATTATCATCTGCGTAACACTTTGTCAACTGCTTTTTACAATTTTTTCAATTATTTTTTAATTCGTCTTTAATTTTGTTGTATAACTGTCACTTTTTAAAAATAATATTAAATCTATCTTCAAATTCTTACTATTGATTTTTAATCTTTTTTAAATTAAGTGTGTCTGCTAACTAGTACTTCTTTATGCCTTGACAAAATCCCTGCCTTAGAATACAATAATATAGTTAGCGGAAATGTCGGAATGGCAGACGAGCAAGATTCAGATTCTTGTGTGGGTTACCACGTGTGGGTTCAAGTCCCATTTTCCGCATTAATTAATATTTTTAAAGGTGTGATAAGATTAATTCCTATCACACCTTTTTTTACATTTCATATTTACAATTGTAATCAAGACCTGTAACACAGGTTATTACAATTGTTACCCAAATCTATAACTCCAGTTATTACAATCCATTGTTATTTCTATAATCCGATATTATTCCTAATCAATAACTGCTATCTTAGTTATAACCGGCTGGTTATTCTTAGCAACCGTACCATTGTCATCTGTTGCCTTAACATTGGCACATATCTTATCTACAATATCCATACCATCTGTTACATAACCAAAACAGGCATAATTACCATCAAGGTATGTACTGTCTTTATGAACTATAAAGAACTGTGAACTTGCACTGTCATTATTACTTGAACGTGCCATTGAGATTGCTCCTCTTGTATGCGAGAGATTATTCTCAATTCCATTATTGCTGAACTCGCCCTTTATCTTATTATCCGAGCCACCTGTTCCATTGCCAAGTGGATCACCACCCTGTATCATAAAACCTTTGATTATTCTATGAAATGTAAGTCCATCATAAAATCCATCATTAGCAAGATTAATAAAATTAGTCACTGTAATAGGTGCCACGTCAGCATCTAATTCCACATTAATATCACCATAATCCTGCACTGTAATTGTAACGTGATGTTTTCCTGATAAAAGATTATCCTCTTCTTTAGTCTGTGTCTGGCTGTCACTTCCTGATTGATTGCAATGATGTCCAGCTTTTTGAGAAGTGCCTGATCGGCACCGGTATCCTTAAGAACCTTCTGCAGTGTTTCCTCTTTGGCTTTTAAGATGTTCCGGTCTTCGGCAGACATTTGGATGTGATCCGGATAATTGACATCAAAGATGCCACAGAGCTTCCGGAAGCAGTTTTTGTCGGCAGGATCAAGTGCGCGTAAGCGGTCAGCCTGCGTTTCGTAATAATGCTGGCAGAGCCAGGTAAGAAGTCTGCCGTCCGAATAGAAGGACAGGATCTCGTTCCGGTTGAAATGCTCGCGCAGTTCATTTAAGGAATGGATCGTCGTCCCCTCGAGTGTCAGAATGACTTTTTCTTCCATGGTGGCAGTGCTTTGTGTGAGGACAGGATTTAATAATTGATTGATCATAGTAGGTTCTCCTTTCAGTAATCGGCTTTTGTTTTGAAAAAGCCGGCATATTTTGTTGGTTGGTAGCTGTATCATAGGATTTCATCATGACAAAATGTGTCAGCCTCAAAAGAATTTTTAAAGAATAACTAAGACTTCCCATACCTCAAATTGATGTATGCCCATAATATTTCTTATGTCCGGTTATTTAGAAATCATATTTTGCCTGCCAATATATTAAAAATCCGTGAGCTATGACTAAAAAATTGTCTTGTCACTTACGGATTTCGAAAAATCTAATTGCTTTGCTGCTTTGATCTTCGATAAACGCATCCTGCCGTACTCGCCCCGAGGTGGGAATCAGATGTTTCGAAAGGCACTTGCACCCGCCGGTACTTACGCCCCGGATTTTGCAAATGATATAGATACTCCATTGAATATCCGGGGCGTTATGTACCGCTGCGTGGTGCAGTGGTAGCGGGAGCGTGCCGTCCGAAATAGCTGAGCCCACCTATGGGGCTCAGTCGTGCGGATGCGTATTTATCAAAGCATTGCAAAGCAAAGA
>OGYK01000445.1_pt1 | contig 34849 bp, 30 predicted proteins | sample 1576501 | NCBI WGS metagenome assembly OGYK01 (sample SAMEA3541530, study PRJEB24748) | human gut metagenome | biome: human gut; feature: human-associated habitat; material: faeces | place: China | collected 2012
CGTCGTTTCTTTGATTATTACTTAAAAAACATTGACAACGGATGGGAGCAAACACCTAAAGTACGCTTGTCTGTACTTAATCCTGGAGGTAAAAATATTGTAAACCGTGTGGAAAATGAATTCCCGTTGGCGCGTACCAAGTATACCAAGCTATATCTTTCGGCAGCAGACTCTTCACTTTCAACCAGTCTGCCGCAAAAAGAGACAATCAGTTCCTACCAGTCGGAAAGCAGACAGCCGAAAGTTACTTATCGGTTCCGTATGACAAAACCTACCGAAATAACCGGTTATATGAAACTGCACTTGTGGGTATCTGCCCCAGACCATGACGATATGGATCTTGCCATCAAAGTAGAGAAACTCTCAAAAGACGGAAAGCCTTTCTTTGATCCGACAGGAGCAACTATCGCCGCTACAGGATATATGCGGGCATCCATGCGCCAGCTCGACACACTGCGTACCACAGAAGCGGAACCATATTACACATACACTACGGAACAAAAGCTGAAACCCGGCGAAATCGTTCCGCTGGAAATTGAAATATGGCCGATGGGGCTGATGTTCGACAAGGATGAAATACTCCAGCTAACCGTAGAAGCCTATCGCCCTGCCGCGGCGGCCATTCCTTTCGGATCTGCAAGAATCAGCATTCCCAAGGAGGGGTATACTTACCAACCGGGAAACAATGTCGATCTGGTTACACTGGGAGGCAATGAAAATCAGTGTGCCGATCCGAAAGAAGTGGTAACTTCCCCCGCTACTCATAACGCAGGAAAGCACTGTATATATACAGGAGGACGCTACGACAGCTACCTGTATCTGCCTGTTATTCCAGAGAAATAATACGCACAAATACTTACCTGTTATATTCTTGCCGGAAAGATTACGATTTTTCCGGCAATTTTATGAAAAAACATCAGCTTATTTTTTTATTTTTTGTACAAACTGTTTGCTTTATTTGTACGAACTATCCTGATTTTTTGTACAAACTTTATTCTGTTTTGTACAAAAAATCAGAACTTGTCTTGATTTTTCCCAACGAAGATTTCCTTCTTTTCGTCATATCCTTACCAGACGGTCAACAAGCCTTGCTGCAACCCAAAACAATAAAAAGTATGTCTCAAACATAAATATATCGCAGAAAATTTGTATCTTTGCATGAAAATTTTCGCGAAACATGAAAATTAAGGAAGTAGTAGATGCCCTTGAGATGTTCGCGCCTCTGCCTTTGCAAGACGGATTCGACAATGCCGGATTGCAAATCGGATTGACAGACGCGGAAGCTGCAGGGGCTTTGTTGTGTCTGGACGTAACCGAAGCAGTGGTAGACGAAGCCATTTCGCTGGGTTACAACCTGATTGTATCACACCATCCTCTTATTTTTAAGGGGTATAAGTCGATAACCGGGAAAGATTATGTAGAACGTTGCATCATGAAGGCAATCAAACATGATATTGTAATCTTCTCGATGCATACCAATCTGGATAATGCTCCCCAGGGAGTCAATTACAAAATTGCCGAAAAGATAGGTTTACAGAACGTACAGATACTGGAACCCAAGGAAAATGCACTGCTGAAGCTGGTAACATTTGTTCCTGTCAAACAGGCAGAACAAGTCCGTCAGGCACTATTCAATGCCGGATGCGGATGTATAGGTAACTATGATTCATGCAGCTATAATCTGGAAGGAAAGGGGACTTTCCGTGCCGGAGAGGGTACACATCCGTTCTGCGGCAAACAAGGAGAACTGCACGAAGAGCCCGAGGTACGTATTGAGACCATTTTACCTGCCTTCAAAAAATCGGCAGTCGTACGAGCTCTGATTGCTGCTCATCCATACGAAGAACCGGCATACGATTTATATCCTCTGCAAAACAACTGGAGCCAGGCTGGTGCAGGAGTAGTGGGTGAACTTCCAACTCCGGAAGCTGAAGACGATTTTCTGTATCGCATCAAACATACGTTCGAAGTAGGTTGCGTAAAACATTCGCGCACCAACGGACGGATGATTCGGAAAGTTGCTCTTTGTGGAGGTGCAGGTGCATTTTTATTGCCCCGTGCAGTGGCAAGCGGCGCCGATGTATTCATTACCGGAGAAGTGAAATACCACGATTATTTCAGTTATGAAAACAGTATTCTGGTAGCTGAAATAGGGCATTATGAAAGTGAACAATATACAAAAGAAATATTTTATTCAATCATACGGGAAATGTTTCCGTCACTCAGCGTCAGCATGACGAGTGTCAATACAAATCCCATCAAATATTTGTAATAACTATGGCTAAAGAAGCAAAAAAAGATCCCAGCGAACTGAGCGTTGAAGAAAAACTGAAAGCACTGTATCAGTTGCAAACAATGTTGTCTGAAATCGACAAAATCAAGACATTGAGAGGAGAGTTGCCTCTTGAAGTACAAGACCTGGAAGACGAAGTTACAGGTTTGAGCACACGTATCGAGAAAATCAAGACTGAAATAGACGAACTGAAGTCGAATATTGCCAGCAAGAAAATCGAAATTGAAACAGCAAAGGCTTCAGTAGAAAAATATAAAGCTCAGCAGGACAATGTACGCAACAACCGCGAATATGACGTGCTGACTAAGGAAATCGAATTCCAGAGCCTGGAAATCGAACTATGCGAAAAGCGTATCAAAGAATATACTGCTTCAATCAAGGCAAAAGAAGAAGAAATAGAAAAGAGCAATACAGCTTTGGAAGAAAGAAAGAAAGACCTGGAAGTTAAGAAAAACGAACTGGAGGAAATTATTTCTGAAACCAAGCAGGAAGAAGAAAAGCTGAGAGAAAAAGCTAAGAATCTGGAAACAACTATCGAACCTCGTTTGCTTCAGGCTTTCAAACGTATCCGTAAGAACTCTCGTAACGGATTGGGTATTACTTACGTTCAGCGTGATGCATGCGGTGGTTGCTTCAACAAAATCCCGCCTCAGAAACAGTTAGATATCCGTATGCGTAAGAAAATCATCGTGTGCGAATATTGCGGACGTATCATGATAGACCCAGAACTGGCTGGTGTTGTTGCTGAAAAGCACTTAGAAACAAAGATTAAATAATATTCCGGTTCTACGGACATAAAGATAGACTGCTCCGGTATATTCTGGCTTACATCGCCGGATATACCGGAGCTTTTTATTTACTAAGCGAAGAAATAATATAATAATTTTCCTGTACTTATGATAAATCATCTGTATAATTCAAATCAAACAACTGCATAGTTAATACATTATATATCAATATATAGATATGTATATTAAACTGAATATAAAGATAATAATATTATACAGATAAAATTAAGACAAAGCCTTATTCACAAGGCTCATTTATTTCTCGATTTCAAAGCGAGAAATGGAGCTGCTCCAGTTGCTATAACCACCAGCAACCATAAATTTCCACTTAAGGGATTGTAAGCCTTCAACAGTTCACAGACAGAGCTTCCCGTAGCAAGTCCCATACCGAATTCAAACAAGACTGTCAGCAATATCCATGCAAAGGATATAGCCAGACAATCCGTACGGGAGAGCTTCTTGACGCGAGATAATAATATTTTGGCAGCGAGTAATATCAATATGCTTAATATAATTCCACTGACAGCCAGAGCACACTTATCGGGTAGAAATTTTACCAGCACATAATCGCGAAAACCTCCGTTCAGTATAGCAACCGGAATGAAGCTGATCCATATCGGAAGAGAAACAAATAAACTACAAAGATGCATAGTCCGGAATCTCTGGAAGGAACACATATGAGTTAGTTGCATAATCGATACGACAGCAATAATGATTGATACCATTGGTCACAATCAGATATTCTACCCGAAGCACCATGTTGTAACGCGTTATCTGATCGAACACAGCTTGGGTAATCACTACATCCGGAGCCTTATATTCTACTATCATTTTGGCCGTCAGATCACGGTTATACAATACCGTATCACAGCGCTTCTTCGTACCGTTTAAGTTAATCTGTATCTCATTTGCCAGCAATCCTGAAGGATATCCCTTATGCATTAACAAGTAATTGGTAAAGTGCTGTCGCACCCATTCCTCAGGAGTCAGGGCAACGTATTTCTTGCGCAATACGTCGAAAATGTATTTTTTCCCCTCTTTATTAGAGATTTTAAACGAGTAAGGTGGTAAATTTAATGCCAACATTTCGTAAATTTGCAATAATAGACAAAATCGTTTTTCATACAAAAATACGAAAATATCATGAAAACTAAGGCAGAAATCGTGGCAAACTGGTTACCACGATACACAAAAAGAAAACTAGAAGACTTCGGAGAATACATCTTGCTGACCAACTTCAACAAGTATGTAGAGATATTTGCAGATCGCTTTAACGTCCCTATTTTAGGTCATGATGCTAATATGATTTCTGCACACGCAGAAGGAATTACTATTATCAACTTCGGAATGGGAAGCCCGAATGCAGCCATCATCATGGACCTGCTGAGTGCTATCCATCCCAAAGCTTGCCTTTTCCTGGGTAAATGTGGAGGTATAGATAAGAAAAACCAGATAGGCGATTTGATCCTGCCTATTGCTGCCATACGAGGCGAAGGTACTTCGAACGATTATTACCCGCCAGAAGTCCCCGCCTTGCCTGCGTTTATGCTACAGCGTGCTGTTTCATCTGCTATCCGCGACCATTCACGCGACTATTGGACCGGCACAGTCTACACAACTAACCGCCGCATATGGGAACACGATGACGACTTTAAAAAGTATCTTTTGAAGACACGTGCCATGGCAGTAGATATGGAAACCGCAACCCTTTTCACAACAGGATTTGCAAATCATATCCCGACAGGCGCACTACTGTTAGTATCCGACCAGCCAATGATACCGGAAGGAGTAAAAACAGAAAAGAGTGACTCGCTCGTCACACAGCAGTTTGTCAACGAACATGTAGAGATCGGAATCGATGCGCTACGTATGATTATCGATGAAAAGAAGACAGTGAAGCATCTGAAATTTGACTGGTAATTTTACTATCCATGGCAAAAGAAACAACATACGAAGAGATAGTCAGGAACATAAAAAACAAGGTCTATTCTCCCATTTATTTTCTTATGGGAGAAGAAGACTATTATATCGATCGCATAGCTGATTACATCATGGACAGTGTGCTGAATGAAACCGAAAAGGAGTTCAACCAGACTGTTCTATATGGTGCAGATACAGATATTGCCACCATTATCAACGGTGCTAAACGCTATCCGATGATGTCGAAATATCAGGTCCTGGTTGTAAAAGAAGCCCAAAATTTAAAGAATCTGGATGAGCTGGTTTACTACCTGCAAAAGCCTATGCCATCTACTATTTTGGTTATCTGCTACAAACATGGATCATTAGACCGAAGAAAAAAACTTACAGCAGAAATCGAAAAGACCGGAGTTCTGTTCGAATCAAAAAAGCTGAAAGATGCACAGCTTCCGGGATTCATCGCTTCATATTTAAAACGTAAACAAGTAGAAATAGAACCTAAAGCTGCCGAGATGATGGCCGAATTTGTTGGTACCGATTTAAACCGAATGGCAGGCGAATTGGAAAAATTAATTATCACCCTGCCTAGCGGTCAGAAGCGTATCACTCCGGAACAAATAGAGCGAAATATCGGAATAAGCAAAGACTATAATAACTTCGAATTACGCAATGCACTTATCGCCAAAGATATTTTAAAAGCAAATCAGATAGTAAATTATTTTGAAGAAAATCCTAAAAACAATCCACTTCAGGTGACTCTGGCAGTTCTCTTTAATTTCTATGCAAATCTGATGCTGGCATACTATGCTCCCGAAAAAACAGAACAGGGAATCGCCGCACAATTAGGGCTGCGTTCTCCCTGGCAAGCCAAAGACTATATGCTTGCTATGAGAAGATACACGGGAGTAAAAGTAATGCAGATCATCGGAGCTATCCGTATGTGTGATGCTAAGTCGAAAGGAATAGGTAACGCGTCAATATCGGATGGTGAATTATTAAAGGAACTTATCTTCATGATTCTTCATTGACATCTAATTTCTGACCACGAAAAAAAACGAAAAGGAAGACTCTGTTCTGTACGTTTTATCATTAAATGTACAGGACAGAGTCTTTTTTTATACCCACACGAGATTTTAAAATTCAGGAACGAACGAATCATTGGCCGCAATTTTTAAAATCTGAGAGCATAAGGATTTTGGATAAAACGGGAAGAAACCTAATCAATATGTATAACACGTAAAAGGGTAATACAGCAATAACACGGAATCAAGAAATAAACTTCTCCCAATATACAAATCAATCTCTAAATTTTTCCTTTACGAATGTATAGGTGTAAACTTGGTCATTAAAGGAAGCTAGTATATAATAAATAATCTCTATTTACAATTGTTTGAGTATTTTTGTAAACAAATGTAACAAATACATTTGTAAACCACCACACAAAAGTACATAAGTATAGATATATTAGAGATAAATGCCTGAATAGGAGAGGGGAGAGCCATTTGTTTTGTATACAATTCTATATGTAAACGAGTGATTATTCATTAAATAATTATACTATGAAATATAGTAAAAACCAGTATTTTACTATTTACTTTCTAAGAAAAGCTTTAACAAATTTACATTTGTTTTAATAAAAGAGCAGTATTCTGATAAAACAAATGTATTTTACTATAATAATCATTTATTAATCAGAAAAATACACCATTATATTAAAGTGATTACTTTACATTATATCAAGCAATTTACATTCGTAAATACTAAAAAGTACATCCAGTATTTACATTTATAAATTACTTTTGTTTCCAACTTTTATATATGTAAATTTGCAAAAGAAAACATAAAACATTACCTTTGTAAACAGATAAATAATCTATTCCATTTGTTAATGAAGGACCGTATTATACAAATCATGCAGAAAGAAGGCTTGAGTAATGCCGAGTTTGCCGAAAAGATTGGGATTTCCACATCTTCACTATCGCATATATTCAATGGCAGAAATAAACCAAGCCTTGATGTTGTTATGCGTATCCATAAAGCTTGTCCATATGTTAACATTGAATGGTTACTATACGGAGAAGGTGAAATGGAAGGTGAAAATACGCCAGACACTGCAACACCTCAGTACACACAAGGCTTTGAGAATCCCGAAAAATCGACCGAGAGCCCGATTCTTTTTGATTTTCGCAAGGAAAATGTATCAGAAACGCCTGCTTATACACCTAAAGAATCTGTGCGTGAGGAAATTAGATACATAGAAAAGCCTCACCCAAAAATCACTGAAATAAGAATTTTCTTCGATAATGGTACGTATCAGGTATTCAAACCTGAAAAAAACTAATAAAATTTTTATATCCGGATAAAAGTGCAGCTTATTATCGGATAATTTATTTAGATAGAATCAGGGACTTTCCCATAACCAAAAGAAAGATACTAGGGTAAATTCGTTATCTTTGCAAAACAAAACGAATTTACCCTAGTTTTTATGAAAAAATACATATTAGATTTGACAGTAACAGAGAACATACGTTTACATGCAAACTATGTTCTGATTAAGCTGACTCAGTCCGCTCCGCTACCGGATATGCTTCCGGGGCAGTTCGCCGAAATTCGTATTGACGGTTCAAATACAACCTTCCTTCGGCGTCCCATTTCTATTAATTATGTAGACAGAAAGACCAACGAGGTATGGTTTCTTGTACAACTCGTAGGTGATGGCACACGTAAACTGGCTACTGTAAAAGAAGGTGATATAGTAAATGTAGTATTGCCATTAGGAAACGGGTTCTCTATGCCGGAAAATCCTGACAGAAAAGTTCTTTTAGTAGGTGGTGGCGTGGGTACTGCTCCGATGCTTTATCTGGGTGAAGCATTGCTGAAGATAGGCTGCAAACCGACTTTCCTATTGGGTGCACGTTCTAAGAACGATCTGCTGCAACTGGAACAGTTCGAGCAGTTCGGCGATGTATATACCACTACTGAAGACGGAAGTATGGGAGAAAAAGGTTATGTGACAATGCACAGTGTTCTGAAAGACAATAAGTTTGATATGATTTACACTTGTGGTCCCAAACCAATGATGGTAGCTGTAGCCAAATATGCCAAAGCTAACAATATTGAATGTGAAGTATCTTTGGAAAATACCATGGCATGCGGCGTCGGAGCCTGTCTGTGCTGCGTAGAAAAGACCGATGAAGGTCATGTATGTGTTTGTAAAGAAGGTCCTGTATTTAATATAAAGAAACTATTATGGCAGATTTAAGTGTAAACATCGGTAAATTAGAAATGTCGAATCCGGTGATGACAGCATCGGGTACATTTGGATATGGACTAGAATTTCAGGACTTTGTAGACCTGGAAAAGATTGGCGGTATCATTGTAAAAGGTACAACACTACATCATCGCGAAGGTAATCCGTATCCGCGTATGGCAGAAACTCCTATGGGTATGCTGAACGCCGTAGGATTGCAAAACAAAGGTGTACATTACTTTGTAGACCACATCTATCCGCAGATCAAGGATATACGCACAAATATGATTGTAAACGTTTCAGGTTCACAAGTGGAAGACTACGCTGAAACAGCAAGCATAATTAATGAACTGGACAATATCCCGGCCATCGAGCTGAATATTTCCTGCCCGAACGTAAAACAAGGTGGTATGGCATTCGGCGTTACAGCGCATGGCGCAGCCGAAGTAGTCAGTGCAGTACGTAAGGTATATCACAAAACACTGATCGTAAAACTCTCTCCAAACGTAACCGACATTACAGAAATAGCACGAGCTGCAGAAGGAGCCGGAGCCGACAGTGTATCACTCATCAATACTTTACTGGGAATGGCTATTGATGCTGAAAAGCGTAAACCTATCTTATCAACAGTAACAGGTGGTATGAGCGGTGCTGCCGTAAAACCAATTGCCTTGAGAATGGTTTGGCAGGTAGCTAAAGCTGTAAAGATCCCAGTAGTGGGACTAGGTGGTATCATGAACTGGAAAGATGCTGTTGAGTTCTTGCTGGCAGGTGCTACTGCTATTCAGATAGGAACTGCAAACTTTATTGACCCTGCTATTACAGTTAAAGTGGCCGATGGCATCAACGACTATCTGGAACGTCATGGATACTCATCTGTACGCGAAATTATCGGAGCTTTAGAAGTTTAAAATATTTTTACATCAGATACTCTATAAAGCTCTTTAACTAACAAGAAGAACTATGTACATTGAAAAGAGAATGTATATAGTTCTTCTTCGTATATATGGGAAAATGAATTATTCTTCTTTTCTTCCTTTCGATATAAAATGTAAAATTATTTCTCTTTCAGCAAATCCGGAAACAGACGTCGTGTACAAGTAGTACTCCTTGAATAAAACGAACAAGCGTATTCTCGTAAGCTGCCTGATAGATACATACCCTTATTTCATATGTTCTTTTAAGAAATACAACAGAGCCCATACTTTTCTCATATCCACTTATAATAAAAAATATTTAATTAAGTTTATTCCCCGTTCAATGTACAACGCTTCGGAATTCCTTTGGGCACTCTCTATATTTGCTATTCAACATAGAAAATTCAACAACAAGTTGAAAGGTGGATTTGGAATTCTTATGGCTTTTCACTCGCCTGCCGGTTTCTGTTCTACATAGAACCAACAATACACAGAACTTTTTTCTAATGTCAGATTTGCATTCGACCGAACACTACCAATCGACCACCATTTCTCAATACAGCAGAATGTTCCGATACAAGTAAAAGCAAAGAATCCCACCCCTATAATCGGGATGGAGTTTAAGTCACTTAACAGATATTGAAAAGTAAAGATATTTATACGTCATACATAACCCTTTAATTCATTTGGCTAATCCGACAAAAAACTTTATATTTGTGAGTATAGAGAAGATAAAAGTAATAACCCTTAAATTACATTACCAATGAAAAAAGCAATATCTTTTCTTTCGCTTCTTCTGATGGCAATTATTGCATTTGCTGAGCCTCATTTCGTCAGCCTTTCAAATAAAGGAGGAAAAACCACAGTTATCTTTACACTTACTTCAGACGATAAAGATAGTAATAACGGGCTCGGCATAGAAAATATCATGCTCGAATGTGACAATGGTAAAACTTATAAAGCCAAACACGTGGATGCCCAATTTGGAGATACAACAACAGTTATCGTAAAATTCAAAAAGCTATCCAAGTTAGAAAATTCTCGTCTGAAATTCTGCATCAACGGCGAAGATAAATATATCGACATTCCAACGGATATGAATTAATATTATATTTATAAATTGACACAGTATGGAAAACTTCAAGGTTAAAAACAGATTGGTTTATGGAGGTTATATAGCCTTACTGTGGCTTCTTGGAGGATTGGCATTCTATTATATACTGAATATGATTACCCAATCTCCTGAAGACGACTCCAGCCTTCTATGCCATTATTCATCCTACATTGTAATAGGAATAGTTATAAGTTGGATGCACAGCCGTACCTATTATTCTTTAATGAATGGTATCTTACAGATACGGACTCCACATGTCATAGTGAAAACCCTGATTTTACAAAATATCATAAAAGCAGATTGTCATGCATCTGCGAAGTTTCATCTTCTTCGTGGGTGGTATAATGTATCTCTGACTGATCAGAAAGGAAAGAAAGTCTACTTATATACTGAGAATGCAAAAAGACTGATTACATTATTAAAGGAAAAGAATATTGAAATGTCTGTAGTAAGTAACTAAGAACAGAATTCATTCTTCTACCCAATAATATATCCAAAATAAAAATGAGATTTAAAAACCTAATACAACTTCTACCTTTTATATTCTTATTTATTTCATGCAAAAAAGAAGAATTTAAAGTAGAGTCAAATAACCAGCGAACTGTCTTTATGTACCTTCCATGGTCAACTAATCTGACAAGTTATTTTTATAATAACATTTCAGACATGGAAGAAGCTATACAAGAAAAAGGACTACATAACGAAAGGATTATCGTGTTTTTATCTACAAGTTCTTCTGAAGCGGAGATGTTTGAGATAACTTTAAATAACGGTTCGTGCAAAAGGAATGTATTAAAAGAGTATGTAAATCCTCCCTTTACAACTGAAGCCGGTTTGACAGATATCCTTAGAGATATGAGGACATTTGCTCCAGCTGAAAGCTATTCAATGATTATCGGTTGTCACGGTATGGGGTGGCTTCCTGTTGTACAAAGCCGAAGCAAAGCAAAGGAAGATTTTGTTTATCACTGGGATTATGAGAATATTCCTATGACACGCTTTTTTGGTGGATTAACAGCCGAATACCAAACAGACATAAGTACTCTTGCTAAAAGCTTATCCAATAACGGATTGTTAATGGAGTATATATTATTTGACGATTGCTATATGTCATCTTTGGAAGTTGCTTATGAACTGCGCCATGTAACCAATTATATGATTGCCTGTCCGACGGAAGTGATGGTTTTTGGTATGCCATATGCTACAATGGGCAAATATCTTTTATCAGAGAATCCGGACTATAAAGCAATATGCGAGTCTTTTTATCAGTTTTATTCCAACTATCAATATCCTTATGGAACACTGGCTGTAACAGACTGTTCTCACTTGGATGAACTTGCAGAACTTATGAAACAAATTCATTCCAATTATTCTTTTGATAATACACAAGCTGTACATATTCAGCGTATGGATGGTTACTCTCCTGTAATATTCTATGATTTTGATGACTATGTACAGACGCTATGCAATACAAGCACAGAAATATACAATGATTTTAAAACACTTTTGGAGAAAGTTATCCCTTACAAAACACATACTAAAAAATTCTATACAGCTTCAAGAGGCCCTATTACAATCGAACACTATTCTGGTATTACAACTTCTGAGCCAAGCACAAACAGCAAAATGGTAGACTATCCACAAACATCATGGTATATTGACACGCATAAATCATTAATCAAAAATTAATATGAAGACAAAAAATCCGTTTGGAATACTGATGCTATTCCTGTTTACATTTACCGTTATCGGTTGTGATAAAGAGGAAAATAGTGAAGAAGGTAAAAAAGTAACGGACTACCAAGAGTATGAACTTACCGTGGCCTCCAAACAATTATTGGGTTTTGCATACTTTGACGGGAAAAAGCTTTTCAGAAAGGTATATGCTGTAAAAAAAGATGGTTCACAGAATTGGGAATCGTTTTCTGCTATTCAAAACTTCACTTACGAAAAAGGCTACGAATATCGTATAAGAATCAGTGATACATCATATTTAGACTACGACAGTAATGCCCTCGCGTGGACAGAACATAAACTGCTTGAAGTATTATCCAAAGAAAAACGCGATTCAGAAAATCTACCGGAGAACTTGCTGCTGGACAATTATGTCTGTCTGAATGCCAAATTACGTTACGTCATCGAAGCTGACAATAAGGATGAAGTAGAGAAAAAACTGATGAACAGCAACTATCCGACTTTCATATGCAAACAGTTTGTTTTTAATAGAGAGTTCACGGAATTTGCTATGCTCAATGAAAATAACGAATTTCTTGTATTAGCCGATGGCTTGTTAAAGAGAGAAACGATTAACAAGGAAGATTTTCCTGAAAGCTACCAGCTGATTCCCATGGAAGGTCGAGTGACGGCAACAGAGCGTTGGACTTTCCTTATTGATCTTATCACTCATAGAACAGGAATTACAATGGATGCTTTTACCGTAACTCTGCCCAGCAGCTCTGGTAATAGCGGAGATAGCACTTCACAAGTTTGGCTGTATCAGGATATAACCGAGCAAGTAAAAGCAAGTTTCCCTAATGCAGAAGTGAAAACTGTGGTATTTGCGCAGATTATAGAGCTATTAACTGGATCTTAATACAAAGAACAAATTAGTAGACGAGGAATTAGGATTTCTGAATATAATAAAGGAAGAGTCTAGCTTATTCAACACCCAAAAACTCTTCCTTTATTATTATCTTTTTTTATTTACTATAAAACAACATTCCGAATATTATGCAATATCACGACATACAACTATTCATGTAATCCTATATAAGAGGATTCTTATTTATCTTCCAGCAAATCTGGTCTCAGACGCTGTGTACGCTCCAGTGACTGCTGAAATTCCCATTCACGAATCTTAGCCTCATGCCCAGACAAAAGGACATCAGGAACTTTCCAACCATTGTATTCAGCCGGACGGGTGTACACTGGAGGAGCCAGTAAATTATCTTGAAACGAATCTGATAAGGCTGACTGTTCGTCGGAAATGACGCCAGGAATAATTCGCACGATAGCATCCGATATTACGGCTGCTGCCAGTTCACCTCCAGTCAGCACGTAATCTCCGATACTGATTTCCTTCGTAATGAAATGTTCGCGAATACGATAGTCTATGCCTTTAAAGTGTCCGCAAAGAATAATCAGATTCTCGCTCATGGAAAGTGTGTTCGCCATTTTCTGGTTAAACTGCTCGCCATCAGGAGTTGTAAAAATAACTTCATCGTAATGACGCTCAGCTTTTAAAGCCGAGATACAACGGTCTATAGGTTCAATTTTCATAACCATTCCCGCACATCCTCCAAAAGGATAATCATCCACCTTACGGTAGCGGTCGTAAGCATAATCACGCAGGTTATGTATGTGTATCTCTGCAATACCTTTCTTTTGTGCACGGCTCATGATAGAACAATTAAAAAAACCTTCTATCATTTCTGGCAAAACAGTTATAATATCTATTCTCATAAGTCTTTGTTATTTTTTTTGCAAAAGTACAAAGTTTCCGCCGTACCCACATAGCCCACTATGACATTTTTACTAATTTTGCAAGAAACATCATTTTATCATATAACATGACTGACATTGAAAGAATAGACCAGCTACGTGAAGAACTGCATGTTCATAACTATAACTATTATGTACTGAATGCACCCGTTATTTCCGACCTGGAATTCGATAAGCTGATGCGTGAACTGCAAGATCTGGAAGCACTACACCCAGAATATTATGATCCTAATTCACCTAGTGTTCGTGTAGGAAGTGATTTGAATAAGAACTTCACGCAAGTAGAACATAAGTATCCAATGCTCTCGTTGGGCAATACATATTCTCAGGAAGAAGTAACCGAATTTTACGAACGTGTAAGTAAATCATTGAACGAAGAATTCGAGCTCTGCTGCGAAATGAAATATGATGGTACGTCCATCTCACTGACGTATGAAGACGGAAAGTTAGTACGTGCCGTAACTCGAGGTGACGGAGTAAGAGGAGATGACGTAACCGATAATGTAAAAACAATCCGTTCTATACCTTTAGTTCTGCATGGAGAAGGATATCCAAAGAATTTTGAAATACGAGGTGAGATTTTGATGCCGTGGAATGTATTCGAAGAGCTGAATCGCGAACGTGAACTTCGCGAAGAGCCTTTGTTTGCAAACCCTCGTAATGCAGCTTCGGGAACGCTGAAATCGCAGAACTCTGCTGTAGTGGCAAACCGTAAGCTTGATGCTTATCTGTATTACTTGTTGGGAGATAATCTTCCTCACGACGGACATTATGAAAACCTTCAGGAAGCAGCCAAGTGGGGATTCAAGATTTCGCATATATCGCGTAAAGCACGTACTTTGCAGGAGGTGTTCGATTTTATCAACTATTGGGATGTAGAACGCAAAAATCTTCCTGTTGCAACCGACGGTATCGTTCTGAAAGTAAATTCTCTTCGTCAGCAACGTAATTTGGGATATACAGCAAAATCTCCCCGTTGGGCAATAGCTTATAAATTTCAGGCTGAGCGTGCGCTTACAAAACTCGAAAAAGTTACTTACCAGGTAGGAAGAACAGGAGCCGTAACACCTGTTGCCAACCTAGATCCGGTACAGCTTTCGGGAACTGTTGTACGTCGTGCTTCATTACATAACGCTGATATCATTGCTTCTCTCGACCTTCATATCGGCGATATGGTGTATGTAGAAAAAGGAGGAGAGATTATACCTAAAATAACAGGAGTGGAAGTTTCTGCCCGTCCAGCAGGAAGTGAAAAAGTAACTTTTATCACACATTGTCCCGAATGCGGAAGTGAATTGGTTCGTTACGAAGATGAAGCCGCCTATTACTGTACGAACGAAACGGCATGTCCGCCACAGATTAAAGGTAAGATTGAACATTTTATCAGTCGTCGTGCCATGAATATAGAAGGTCTAGGTCCTGAAACTGTTGATCTGTTTTATCAAGAAGGATTAATTCACGATATAGCCGACCTTTATACCTTACAGACAGCTGATATCTGCCGTCTGGAACGCATGGGAGAGAAATCTGCCGAAAATATTATTCAAGGAATCGAGCGTTCTAAAGAGGTCCCATATGAACGTGTACTATTTGCTTTAGGTATACGATTCGTAGGTGAAACTGTTGCTAAAAAGGTAGCAAAAGCCTTTCGTTCGATAGAGGCACTTGCTTCGGCCAATCTCGATGATTTAATCCATGTAGATGAAATCGGTGAAAAAATAGCAGGAAGTATCATCCAATATTTTGCTAATGAGAAAAATCGCATATTGGTGGAAAGACTTCGTCAGTCGGGGCTTAAACTGGAAGCTGACGAAGAAGACTTATCGGGATATTCTGACAAACTGAAAGGAATGTCTATCGTAATAAGCGGAGTCTTTGCCCGTCATTCACGCGATGAGTATAAAGCCCTAATCGAAAAACATGGAGGGAAAAATGTAGGCAGTATATCGAAAAAGACATCTTTCATTTTGGCTGGAAACAATATGGGACCAAGTAAACTGGAAAAGGCACAACAGCTTAATATCCCAATTAAGGATGAAAATGAGTTTTTGGCTATGATTGAAGAAGAATAAATTGACATATCCTCATTTAATAAGCAAAAAAGTGATAAAATCGAAGTATAAATAGAAAATATTCGTACTTTTGTATATTTAAAATAGCATTTATATTTTATTTATGATACAAAGAAGGTTGAAAGGAATGGGAGTCGCATTAATTACTCCCTTCAATGAAGACGGAAGTGTGGACTATGATTCCCTGATAAAATTAGTTGAATTTCAGGTACAGAACGGTACTGATTTTTTGTGTGTATTAGGTACTACCGCAGAAACTCCGACTCTGACAAATGAAGAAAAGCAGAAGATAAAACGACTCGTCATAGAACGTGTTAATGGACGTATTCCTATATTATTAGGAATAAGCAGTAATTGCACTCAAACCGTGGTCGACACTTTAAAGAACGATGACTTCACAGGGGTAGATGCCGTTCTGGTAGCTGTACCATATTATAATAAGCCCTCGCAAGAAGGCATTTATCAGCACTATAAAGCTATTGCTGAAGCAACTCAACTGCCTATAGTATTATATAATGTTCCTGGGCGTACAGGCGTTAATATGACGGCTGAAACAACACTTCGTTTAGCCCGCGATTTCGACAATATTGTAGCAATAAAGGAAGCTTCCGGTAACATTACCCAAATGGATGATATCATTAAAAATAAACCTGCTAATTTTGATGTTATATCAGGTGATGATGGAATTACATTCCCGCTAATAACATTAGGAGCAGTAGGAGTTATTTCTGTAATAGGAAATGCATTTCCTCGTGAGTTTAGCCGTATGACACGTTTGGCACTAGCCGGCGATTATAATAGTGCTTTATCTATTCATCATCAATTTACAGAATTATTCAAATTATTATTTGTTGATGGAAACCCTGCTGGAGTTAAAGCCATGTTAAGCATGATGGGAATGATAAAGAATCGTTTACGCTTACCATTAGTTCCAACACGCATCACGACTTTTGAAGAGATGAGACGTATTTTAAATGAATTGAAAATAAAATGCTAATCTGATTTTATATTAAAAAAAATAAGCCTGATATTTATTATCAGGCTTATTTTTTTAATATCTTTACTAACATTTAAGCATAGCTCTTTTATTTTATAATCGGTATAATGTTTAACATAGATTAAGTATAAACAACTACATTTTTACACATATTTTAAAACACTACCCTACTCGACAAGCGATGTGTAGACGGCGCCTGATGTGGTCATGTGTGTGCCGCACATCGGGGCGTCAGCAGAGACGGAGTCCTGCCGCCCCGGTGCGACACACACACGACCACGGCGCCTGATAATACCACTAGACTAACGGATAACGCAAATACGTCACATAGTAGACAAAGTCAAACGAATTGACAAGAAGCCAACAGAAGGGAATACCGTCAAGACGGACAATAGCATGATCAAACATATACAAGAAATGAAAGTCTATATGAGTTAAAAACTCAAAGACCTCAGGAAGATCATGGAACTCAATAAAACAACCGTCAATAGTTACTTTCATAGTACGCTGTCATTTTTCGTATAATAGGACAAGAAATAGGACGGCCGCATGATTTAATCGGCCGCCCTTCGGGAAAATGACTTGATTTCATAGCGTAATGTATACCATAACTTTGTGCGTCCTCTATGCCGGACGGGCAGGATCACATGAGAAACGCATAATTTAAAAAATTATGCTCCCTACATGTGATCTCAATTTTTTCTGTTAAGATAACGAACAAACGCTACAACAAGTTTAAATAAGAACACAACAAAACCTAATGAAAAAACCAATAGGGAAAATAATAATAAAGCTTTGATCATAATTAATAATTTTCGCAAAATTAATTAAAAAGATCATTCCAAGTCGGAGTACCAGCCATTTTATCTAATTTATCACCAACACGACCAACAAAATTATGAACACGGCCATACCACTGATATAGATTATTTGAAGAACTATTATTACGAAGCTGAATAGTAGTCCAAGAAGCTTGCTTAACCAACTCATCGGCAGTCCTACGAGCAACAGAATTAGAGATCTTAATACCAGCAGTACGAGCCTTAGTCTCGATCTGTTTAGCTAACTCATAAACAGCCTGAGCACTCGTCAACTGACCTTGAGCTTTCTGCAAGGCAATACGTGAAGTCATTTCAGCACATTGAAGCCTGAAATTCTCGTCAAATGTATTTAAAGCTTTACTTTGAAGGGCATTCGCAATTTGCAGTCCCTTAAAGGTTTCCATCATGTTAGATAGTTCCTGAGCTTTCGTAGTATAAGCCTGCATATTGAAGGTGTCCTGCCATTTAGCATTTATGGATCCTATCTTTGCAGCAGCAGCTTTATTTCTCGTATCAGCTTCCATGTTAGCCAATCTTTTTGTGATCTCAAGAGCTTTATATCTGTTATCGATCTGCATGTTCCTAGCTTGCTCGTCGATCAGATTTTTCTGAGCACCTTGAGTGCGCATATTATTGTAGATCTCAACAGCACTCTGGACACTCTGACCAATACCTGAGAAGTCGTATCTAGTCGGAATAGCCTGCATTTGACTAGGAGAGGGAGTACCTCCAACAGAGGTAGAGGCAGCAGATCCTGCATTAGCTCCGCCCATTACCAACATAGGATTCAGACCAGCTTCTTTCAAGCGCTTTACTTGCTCAGAAGCCGAATTATACTTCTTTGAATCCTCATACATATTCAGAGCAAATTGTTGTTGTTTTTCCAACATCTTTTCGCTCCATTCATTATTCATTTGTGCGATCTCTTTATTAGCCTGATTGGTATCTCGCACGTTATTACGATTAGCCGTATTACTAGCCATAGAGCTAGCCGCACCAGCTATCATAGATCCTACACCAATCGCAGCAGCAGCAGTTGCCATAACTATATAATTTTGGTCTATTTTTCAAACAAAAGACCAATAAATCAGCCTGATCAGCTAAGATCATAACCGAAATATTGGTCTATTTTTCAATTATCACTCATTAGCAGATGCCGGATCTGTAGAAGCCGGATCTGTAGGATCCTGAGGATCCACCTGCAAACTATCTATAATATCCTGATAGTTATCCTCAAGGAACTGGCTATAAGCCAGCAGTTCACTCTGTGACTGAATATATCTCGATTTTATGAACATAGCCAGCTCAGAATCTGACATCTTATTTTTCAAAGAGTTCAAAGGCGAATCAGTCTTTCTGAACTGAGATACATACTCAGTAAGAGCACTCAATGTCATACGATCTAACCTTTGCTGATGAAACAATAAATACACATCATTATGATGATCAACAGCCTCAGTTTTTCCGTAAGCAGTTTTTTCCTTTGCCAAGAAAAAGTCATCCAAAGTAGACTTTTGATACAATTCACTATGCCGCATAGCTATCTCCGCATTACGATCGACAGCATACGTCTTTTTTCCTAATCTACGAGCCATAACAATACACTTTAATACGGTAAACCATTAACATCCAAATTACGAACTGCATGAACCTTAAACAATGTCTGTGAATAGAACTGATCTGTGTCTACACTAGAATCCGCATCCTGAGCAAACAAATCATTCAACAAACTAGGATCACACTTAAAGAATGTATAATTCATAGTGTTATAATTCCATTTATCAGAAGTAGCCAAAGCACGGATAAGATCCTCACGAGAGAAGTTCAACACCCAAGGAGCAAGCGTAGTTCTAAATGCACCTACACTACGATCAACAGCAGTCTTATACTCAATGTATCTAGGAGCCCAACCAAGGAAAGGAGTGTTTTTAAGGTAGGGAGAAGCAGCCTGAGCATCATTATAAAGCCATGACATAGGTATTTGCTGCATACCGACAGAATCCATTTCAGGAATAGCAACATCTGTATTATGTACCTTATATACCTCAGGGTTAACAACGGGACATGTATAATCAACCGTAGGGAGCTTATGACAAACGCACATTAAAATACCATACTCATCCTTAGAATCAAATGTTATCTTATTACCATTCACTTGGAAAGTTCCTTTTCCGGCAATAGTAGCCTCATTATCCGAAGTAATATTATTATTAATTACCTCACCGATATCAAGATCAGCAACAAAACCACCTACATAACGACACATACCTGACACATAATCAGACGCATCTATATTCCAATGAGCCTTCAACTGAGATTTATAATCCTCACCGGCAGCACCTGCAACTTCTTTCCATTTCTGTAAAAATTCAGCCTGACGAATTGCAATCACATTAATACCAGCAGTAGAAGCACCATTTTTATTACCAGTAATAGCAAAACCAAAATCAGACACACTTTGTTGAACATTAGGAGAAACAGAACCATTTGTCCAAGTGGCAGACTCAGAACGAAGAATACCTGACAATAACGCTACACCTGAATCACCATACTGAGCCTCAGGGATCAAACCAAAGAACAAGTCCTTATTCAAATTACAATACCTCAAATCAAACATATTATAATCCTGAATAAACGAAATGTTACCTATATCTATGTTAAGATCATTAGTTCCCTTGATATAGTCCATGTTAAAACAATAAGGAGCACTCTTTTCCCACTGAGTATAGCGGAAATAATCAAAGTATATTTTCTGATATGCTAGTAGGGGGAATAAAGCCAACTTAGAGTTCTCATACATAGGATTAGTTTCCCATGTTTTTGACTTGTCCAGATACACACTAAAATCGGGGTAACCTAAATACTCAAGCAACTTAACAGCAAGATTAGCACGCTTAAATCCAAAATAGTTTTCACCATACTGGTTAGGAGCACCAACATTAACAAGAGCCGAAATATAGTTAGCAACTTGCTCACAAGTAACATAGGGGAAATCACCTGAAAGAGCAGTATTATCCTTGCTAAACAAAGATAATGCATGATGATTATTCTGCAACATCTGAGTAACTACGATACTAAATTTACTCCAAAGCTGATCATACGGAACAAAATAAAAATCATAATACTCACGACAACGAGCAAACGCAGCAGTATTCAAAGGCATAGTACGAGTAAAACCTGCAAGATCAATCTCAAAGTGATCACCTGGAATCAATGACCACCACTGAGCAGGAAGAACCTCACCAGCTTTAGACGTATAGTTAAACTTACATGTTAAATCAAATCCATTACGACTAGGACGATTCATAATAGATTTTAACGACATAATATTAGCCATAACAATACATTTTATTGTAAAACTTCAATAGGATTATCAAAAAAAATCTGATTCATATCATTCAAAGTCTTATGCTTAATACGATCGGAAAAAGTCTTATACACATGAGCATCATACAAACGGTAAATAGGCAATTCCTTGTAGTCCTTAAATTCAAAAGGAACATTATCATAGAAATACACAATATCACCCTCATTAGCCAAATCTGTTTCAAAATAGCTAGACTGAGATAAATACCAATCAGTTAAATGCATATAGTCCAATTCAGAATAGAATTTCTCGATCTTAGAAACCATACGTTGAATAGAGTAGGTACTCCAATCGTCAGAGCAACAAAAGGACAAGAAATGTCTTGAAAGACCTAACTGAACATAAATACTATAAACAAATCTCTGAAAGGATAAATCCTCAGTAGATTCACATGGAGGAAGATCCGACTGAAAATATCTAAAGAACTTCAAACGAGCAGGATCATGATGTGATCCATTAACAAAACAATTCTTAAAGACAAACAATTCTGTAGCTACAGACCTAGCAATATCGATCATACTTTCCGATGGGAAGAACTTTCGAGCCTCTTTATAGATTGAATAGCTGTAAGTACGGCTACATGTAGATTTATTAACATATCCTTTACATTTGGGGTAAAAGACACGGTAAGCCGAGCGCCATAAATTAAACTCCGTAAAATTACCATCGATTCCAAAGCTTTGTTTAATAAAGTCCTCAGCGGTAGACGCATATATTTTCTCACGTTGACTTTTGAAAAAGCCCATACCGAGGAAGAAAGAATGTAACGAGAACGGCTTAAAGGTATCGAGCGTAAGAATTTCGGGTAAAGAGCAAGAGCTATTAACGTACGACGACACATACTGATTAGCGGAGCCTTTCGAGAGTTGACAATCGACACGACCAAACTGCCAGCATGAGCGTACAAGTTCGTCGAGTATTTGTAACGTCCTGACATCATTGATGAACAGGAGCAAATGGAAATGCGGGCGGAAATGGACTGGTCCATACTCTCCGCAAGCGTAGTAACGAATCTTTTCATTTGTTTGTTTTGAAATGTGATAACGCAAGCGCTTCATGAACTTTTGTAAATCAGACTTTCTCAGATAAGGAATATCACCAAAGAGATATGCTTTCTCTTTAAGTTTCTCTATATGATCATGATAAGCACGAACGGAATGCAAGACCTCAGCAGTTTCAACATCATAAAGATCATACTTAGGGAACGGATCAGGATCCGCAGGATCAATCGAAGATTGGAGAACCGCACGCATACGAGGAACAAATCTGTTTGCATAAGTCAGAGTGACAAAAACAGTAAATTTAGAAACAGAGCTTTCTAGATCACACTGAAGGGAAAGACGACTTTGCTTTTTCATCAAACAAGCCTTACAATAGCCACAAGACTTAACAAATGTTTCATGTGTATACGGATTAACAATCTTACGAGGATTGAGGCACTTAGAAAAAGGCATATCTACTTTAGCCATAAGACGCAATTACTGAATAGGATTAGTAATAGTAATTGAAGCACTATCCGCACTAGCAGATGTCGGGTTTTCTACTTTTTGCGTAGAATTTGTGTTACCTTTTTGATTATAGATAGCAAACGTGCAAGCCGCACAAGCCAAGGCAAGAACCGGAATGATACCATAAACAAATTTTTTCATAATAGTTAAACATTTTATAATTAGACAAAGTCACGAGAATGTGAACGAACATACTTATACATCGAAGAAATAAAGAAAAGCTTAGGCTTTCCATTAATAATACGATAACGGTACAATTTTAAACGACAAAGCTGATGCTTCGAAATAAAAATAGAATGTGTCTTATACCATGAGATCAAATCACCTTTAGAGTGAAACAACTCAGAATAATAAGTCGGAAAATTGGTATCAGATAACCAAAACTTCATAATTTTAACATATTTAATTTGTCCTACATTTAAACAAAAAGCCATGAGTTTTTAAAACTCACGGCTATTATAAGTCTTTTTTCTATTATATTATATATAATCGGTATTATGTTTAATTATATATTTAGAAAATCTTCTATTCCCATCCTACAACTTCATTATAGATTAGTGAATAAAAAAAGGCCACCCCAATTTCTTGAGGCAGCCCCTATCGTAAAAAGAATAAAACTTCAAATTACATAGTCAATTCCTTTTCCAAAGCATCATATTCAGCCTTATTCAATTTCCAATATATGTTCAACAAATATTGTCCCCATAATTGTCTATTGTCTGGCTTAAGTTCCTTAGCTTTTTCATAGTTAGGTCTTGCTTTTTCGTAATATTCCTTGATCTTAGCTTCATTTGCAGCGTATTTCGGATCATCCATAGAAATCTTACTGTTTTCTTCTACAATAACTTGTGCTGGGAAGAAATAGCAATCACCAATCTTAGAATATGCTTCAGCTACGAAATCAGAGTTCTTTGCAATGATAGAGTTAAATGTAGCAATAGCTGCATCATAATCTTTCTTTTCGTACTGCAAAACACCCTTTACATACAAGAAGTACGGAGTTTCATTCTTTGCCAAAACCTGATCGATTTCAGTTAATCCATCATCAATTCTACCTTTCTGGATATAATAGTCCATCAAGTTACCAATGAAATATTCCTGAGATGGGAATCTTTCTGTACCTTCCTTGATAGTAGCTAACCATTGAGTTGAATCAGGATTTTCACCTTTACCATAAGCTTCAGCCAAGCACATCAAAGCTCTATAGCCTTCTTCTTTGTGAGATTTACCTACAGTTGCATATTTAACAACTGCATCCTTATCATTCAAAGAGTTTGCAGCCAACGCAGCATAACATGCGATTAGCGGAGTCAATGTATCATTCTTTACTGCATCTTCTTCTTCAAACATCGGATTTTCTGCTGCATCAACATACAAGCCAAAGAATTTCAAAGCATTAGCATAATTTCCTGAATTGTAAGCATCAGAACCACCATTAGTCAAGTTAGGACGAACTGTAGCCAATGTCTTTGATAATTTCTTTCTCAATTTAGGCTTCTTCAATTCTCCACTCTTTACTTTTGCCTGTTCTACTTCATCACATTTTGTATAATATTCGAACATTTTAACCAAACTGTTATACAATTTTGATGTATCAGCCTGACCACCCGGCAAATAAAGCTTCATGTTTTCTTCATCGTAGATTGCCTTCTGGAAATCACCAGCCAATTTCCATGTTTCAGGATCATTGGCAGTTGAAGGATCAACCAAAGCTGGTTCAATTATCTGCGCTGCCTTTACAGGATCACTTTTTGCAGATTTAGCTTCCTTTACAACACTTTCCTGTGCTGATACAGCACATGCTGTAAGGAATAAAGCTGTAGTAAACAATACTTTTTTCATAACTGTTTTTGATTTAGTAATACAAATATATTCAATTTATTTTATTCTTGCTTTTCGTCGGCAGAACCTTCTTCATTAAAAGGTATACCATCTACAGAAACAGAGTCTTCATTATCTACATTCTCCTCTTCCGATTCAGATGTTACCTTACAAACAGAACCAATCTGATCATTACGCTTTTCAAGGTCTATCAGACGAACTCCCTGAGTTGCACGTCCCATAATGCGAACACTTGCTACATGCAAACGGATAGTTATTCCCGATTTATTGATAATCATCAAATCGTTTTCATCTGTTACAGACTTGATTGCAACCAGTTTTCCTGTCTTTTCGGTAATGCTTAAAGTCTTAACACCTTTACCACCGCGATTAGTTTTACGATAGTCTTCAATATCAGAACGTTTTCCGTATCCATTCTCAGAAATAACCATAATAGTTTCTTCCTGCGGATTTTTAATACAGATCATGCCAATTACTTCATCTGTACCGTCTTCATCGAGTGTAATACCACGAACTCCGGTTGCTGTACGTCCCATCTCGCGAACTGTACTTTCATGGAAACGAATAGCACGTCCGTTACGATTAGCAATGACAATCTCATTGTTTCCATTGGTCATACGTACTTCAATTACACGGTCATCTTCGCGAATTGTTATAGCATTTACACCATTCTGACGCGGACGAGAATACTGTTCAAGCAATGTTTTCTTGATTACTCCATTCTTTGTGCAGAACAATACATAATGACTATTGATAAATTCTGTATCATTCAGATTCTTAACACGCAGATATGCTGTAACAACATCATCAGAATCAATATTCAGCAGATTTTGTATAGCACGCCCCTTCGATGTCTTGTTTCCTTCAGGTATTTCATATACTTTCAGCCAGTAGCACTTACCTTTCTGAGTAAAGAACATCATGGTATTATGCATTGTAGCCGGATAAATATGTTCGATAAAGTCTTCGTCACGAGTTTCACTACCCTTCGACCCTACTCCACCACGATGCTGTGCACGGAATTCAGACAACGGAGTACGTTTGATATATCCCAAATGAGAAATAGTTATCACCATTTCATCATCGGCATAGAAATCTTCCGGATTGAATTCTTCCGAAGCATATACAATTTCAGAACGTCGCTGATCACCATATTTTTCCTTCACTTCGATAAGTTCATCCTTGATAACCTTTTTACAAAGTTCTTCATTAGTCAGAATTTCTTCAAAGTAGGCAATCTGTTTCATCAGTTCTTCATATTCAGCATGCAACTGATCTTGCAGAAGTCCTGTAAGCTGACGAAGGCGCATTTCTACAATAGCACGCGACTGGACTTCTGTCAACTGGAAACGATCCATCAAATTTGTGATAGCTTCATTCGGAGTCTTGGCAGCACGTATGATGCGAATTACTTCATCGATATTATCAGAAGCAATTATCAGTCCTTCCAATATATGAGCACGTTCCTTAGCCTTACGCAAATCGAACTGAGTACGACGGATCACTACTTCATGACGATGCTCAACAAACAAGCGAATCAAATCTTTCAGATTCAGCAACTTCGGACGACCATGTACCAAGGCAATGTTATTTACGCCGAAAGATGTTTGCAAAGCTGTCATTTTGAACAGCTTGTTCAATACAACGCTGGCATTCGCATCACGTTTTACATCAATTACAATGCGCATACCTTCACGGTCGGACTCATCGTTCACATACGAGATACCTTCTATTTTCTTGTCATTTACCAGAGCTGCAATATTCTCTATCAGCTCCTTCTTATTTACATTATAAGGAATCTCGTTAACGATAATCTTATCGTGTGTAGGATGTGATTCGATTTCCGTCTTGGCACGCATTACCACACGTCCACGTCCGGTTTCATAAGCATCACGCACACCGCTTATACCATAAATATATCCACCAGTCGGGAAATCAGGAGCTTTGATATAATGCATGAGTCCATCTACATCAATATCGTTATTGTCAATGTAAGCAACACATGCATCGATTACTTCCGACAAGTTATGAGTCGGCATATTGGTAGCCATACCTACTGCAATACCCGATGCTCCGTTTACGAGAAGATTAGGTATACGTGTAGGCATTACGGTCGGTTCCTGTAATGTATCGTCAAAGTTATTCGTGAAGTCAACAGTCTCTTTATACAAGTCCTGCATCATGTCTTCACCTATTTTCTTCAAACGAGCCTCTGTATAACGCATTGCAGCCGGACTATCCCCGTCTACAGATCCGAAGTTTCCTTGTCCGTCGACCAATGGATAACGCATAGCCCAATCCTGCGCCATACGCACCAATGCACCATACACAGATGAATCTCCGTGCGGATGATATTTACCTAAAACTTCACCTACGATTCTTGCTGCTTTCTTATATGGCTTGTCTGAAGTATTTCCCAGCTCCATCATACCGTATAAGATACGACGATGTACGGGTTTAAAGCCATCTCTTACATCTGGAAGGGCGCGAGCAACGATTACCGACATAGAGTAGTCGATGTACGACTTCTTCATTTCCTCCTCGATGTTGATTTTTATTATTCTGTCTTGTTCTTGCATTGAAACAAAATTAGTTATTATTTAGATCTCTCTGGCTTATTAAAAACCACGCTAAAGTACGACATTTTATTGAAACAGCAAAAAAAAATATAAAGTTTTAGCCATTCCCTACCTCGACCTCGGTTAAAACTATAAACAAACTCAAAGGCTTAACACCAAAGAATTTTACCAGGATAAAAAATCATTGGGAAATATTACCTGCAACGAGTTTTCTTTTTACCAGATCGATATTCCAACTGACATAAAAGACAATCTTTCCACATTATACGAAGTAAAAGCGCAACATATCTGGCATGATTTTTGTTAAATAGAAAAAAGAGCTTATTATAGTATTATATTTATAATGTATCTTTGCAAAAAGAAATGTTTTGAGGGAGAAAACCAAATTTATGAATAATCCATTTTCACAAAGAATATCCGACGTAATACAGTTTAGTAAAGAAGAAGCAAATCGCCTGCGCAATAATTATATAGGTCCAGAGCATCTGTTGTTGGGGCTTATTCGCGAAGGTGAAGGAAAAGCTGTCCAAATATTGAAAGACTTATACGTAGACCTGGAAATGGTCAAAAAAACGTTGGAAAACGATTTAAGATCATCGGCTGTAACTCCTGAAAATTATTCAGAAGATATTACATTCGATGAAAAAGCATCGAAAATATTAAAAATGAGCATATTGGAGTCGCGCATACTGAAAAGTCCGGCTACCGATACAGAACACATGTTATTAGCAATTATGAGAGAAAATCAAAATAAAGCCTCACAGATATTGGAAGAGAATGAGGTTACCTATCAGAAAGTAATGGACAAACTTGTCCCCAAGGCTGAACCGCAAAGCGGACTGGATTTCGGAGAGGACGAAGAAGAGGAAGAGGAAGGCATACGCCGACAGCCAACAGGCAACGGAGAAAGCTCATTCTTCTCACAAGAAGCAAAGCAAACCACTCGTACACAGCAGCAGAAGCCTAACAATGACACTCCTGTACTCGATTCATTCGGTACAGACATGACAAAAGCTGCCTCAGAGGGCAAGCTCGACCCGATTGTCGGCCGTGAAAAAGAGATAGAGCGTCTGGCTCAGATATTAAGCCGCCGCAAAAAGAATAATCCGATTTTAATTGGAGAACCAGGAGTCGGAAAATCTGCAATCGTTGAAGGTCTGGCACTGCGCATCATCGAGAAAAAAGTATCACGCATACTATTTGACAAACGCGTGATTGCACTCGATATGACGGCTGTAGTGGCTGGAACCAAATACCGCGGACAATTTGAAGAGCGCATCCGTGCAATTCTCAACGAATTGAAGAAGAATCCGAATATCATTCTGTTTATCGATGAAATTCATAACATAGTGGGTGCCGGTTCGACAGCAGGCTCTATGGATGCTGCCAATATGCTGAAACCAGCGTTGGCACGTGGTGAAATTCAATGTATCGGTGCAACCACTCTAGACGAATACCGTCAGAATATTGAAAAAGACGGTGCTTTGGAGAGACGTTTCCAGAAAGTTATTGTAGAACCGACTACACCGGAGGAAACACTTCAGATTTTGCAAAATATCAAAGAGAAATACGAAGAGCATCATAATGTGACTTATACAGACGAAGCTCTCGAAGCATGTGTCAAATTGACAGACAGATACATTACCGACCGTAATTTCCCTGACAAAGCCATTGACGCTATGGACGAAGCCGGTTCACGTGTACATCTGAAAAACATCACAGTTCCTAAAGAAATAGAACAACAGGAACAGATGATAGATGAAGCACGCACACATAAAAACGAAGCCGTACGTCTGCAAGACTTTGAACTGGCTGCCAGTTTCCGCGATCGGGAGAAGTCATTGATGAGCGAACTCGAAGATATGAAACAGCGTTGGGAGGAAAGTTTGAAGGAAAATCGGGAAACAGTTGACAAAGAGCAGATAGCAGATGTTGTTTCCATGATTTCCGGAATACCTGTACAGCGTATGGCCCAAGCTGAAGGTATCCGACTGAAGGGCATGAAAGAACAATTGCTTGCTAAAGTTATTGCTCAAGACAAAGCCGTAGACACCTTGGTAAAAGCTATCCAGCGCAGTCGTGTAGGCTTGAAAGATCCCAACAAACCTATCGGAACATTCCTTTTCCTGGGGCCTACTGGAGTTGGAAAGACTCATTTGGCAAAAGAACTGGCCAAGCAGATGTTTGGTTCGGCAGACGCTCTTATCCGTATTGATATGAGTGAATATATGGAAAAATTCACCGTTTCACGACTCGTAGGTGCTCCTCCGGGATACGTAGGTTACGAAGAAGGCGGACAGTTGACAGAAAAAGTACGTCGCAAGCCCTACTCTATCGTTTTGTTGGATGAAATAGAAAAAGCACACTCCGATGTATTCAACTTGCTGCTTCAGGTAATGGACGAAGGACGTTTGACTGACAGTTATGGCAGAACTGTTGACTTCAAAAACACAGTGATTATCATGACGTCAAATATCGGAACACGCCAGCTGAAAGAGTTCGGCAAGGGAATCGGTTTTGCCGCACAAATCCGTACAGACGATAAGGAGTATTCACGAAGCGTCATAACGAAAGCGTTGAACAAATCGTTTGCTCCGGAATTTATAAACCGACTCGATGAGATTATTACATTCGACCAGCTTGATATCAATGCACTAGAGAAAATCATTGATATTGAACTGAAAGGACTTTACGAACGTATGGAATCTTTAGGTTATAAGCTGGTTATCGATGATGCAGCCAAGCGTTTTGTTGCGTCCAAAGGATATGATGTACAATTCGGTGCACGTCCTTTGAAGCGCTCCATCCAGAATAATCTGGAAGACGGACTGGCAGAACTTATCCTGAATGAAGATCCTCAAGCAGGAGATACTATTCATGTTGGTTTAAACGCAGAAGGAAATGAAATAAAGATGGAAATCGTAAAATAAAGCAATACGATAAGCATTAAAGAAACAGACAAAATGTCAGGCGAAATTCGTCTGGCATTTTTTTTGTCAGTATGCCATCGTAATTTGTTACAAACGAATCAAAATAGTAAAAAAATTAAAATATAAGAACTATGCAAAAAGGTAATATTGGGGTAACAACAGAGAACATCTTCCCCATCATTAAGAAATTTTTATATAGCGATCATGAAATATTTCTTCGTGAATTAGTTTCAAATGCAGTCGATGCTACACAAAAACTGAAAACTCTGGCATCTACAGGAGATTTCAAAGGCGAATTAGGCGACCTTACTATCCATGTAAAAATAGATAAGGATACAATTACCATCTCCGATAGAGGTTTAGGACTTACTGCCGAAGAAATAGATAAATATATCAACCAGATTGCCTTCTCTGGAGCTAATGACTTCCTGGAAAAATATAAGAACGATGCAAATGCAATCATCGGACATTTCGGATTAGGTTTCTATTCTGCCTTCATGGTAGCAAAAAAAGTAGAAATAGTAACCCGTTCTTATAAAGAAGATGCCAAAGCTATCAAATGGAGTTGTGACGGAAGTCCTGAGTTTACTCTGGAAGATGCAGAAAGAGATGACAGAGGAACAGATATTATTCTGTATATCGACGACGACTGCAAAGAATTTTTGGAAGAGTCACGTATACAGGGATTGCTTAACAAATACTGTCGTTTCCTGCCGGTTCCGGTTGCTTTCGGAAAGAAGAAAGAATGGAAGGATGGCAAACAGGTAGATACAGAAGAAGACAATATCATCAACAGCTCTTGTCCTATCTGGACTAAAAAGCCAAGCGAACTGAAAGATGAAGATTACAAGAAGTTCTACCGCGACTTGTATCCGATGTCGGACGAACCTTTATTCTGGATTCATCTGAATGTAGACTATCCGTTCAACCTGACAGGTGTACTTTACTTCCCTAAGATAAAGAGTAATATCGATTTGCAGAAAAACAAAATACAGTTATACTGCAATCAGGTATATGTTACAGATTCTGTAGAAGGTATCGTACCCGACTTCCTGACATTGCTTCATGGTGTAATCGACTCACCTGATATACCACTGAATGTTTCACGTTCTTACTTGCAGAGTGATTCGAATGTAAAAAAGATTTCTACATACATCACCAAGAAAGTGGCAGACCGTCTGCAATCTATCTTCAAGAACGATCGTAAAGAGTTTGAAAACAAATGGGATGACCTGAAGATTTTCATCAATTACGGTATGCTTACTCAAGAAGATTTCTACGAGAAAGCAAATAAGTTCGCCTTGTTCAAAGATACAGACAGCAAATATTATACTTTCGAAGAATATCAGACTCTGATTAAAGACAATCAGACAGATAAGAACGGAAGTCTGATTTATCTGTATGCCAACAACCTCGACGAACAATATACATACATTGATGCTGCAAAGAACAAAGGCTACAATGTATTGCTGATGGACGGACAATTGGATGTTCCGATGATAAACATGCTGGAACAAAAGTTCGAAAAGAGCCATTTCACACGTGTCGACAGTGATGTAATCGACCGTCTGATTGTCAAAGAAGAACAGAAAGGTGAAGAATTGGCAGATACCAAACGTGAAATTTTGGCAACTGTATTCAACGGCCAGTTACCTAAGGTACAGAAGACAGAGTTCCATGTAGAAACACAAGCTATGGGAGAAACATCCGCTCCTATCATTATAACTCAGGCTGAATATATGCGTCGTATGAAAGAAATGGCCAACATACAGCCGGGAATGAGTTTCTATGGAGAAATGCCTGATATGTTTAATCTGGTTCTTAACAGTGACCACCGACTGATCAAACAGGTATTGGATGATGCAGAAGCTTCCTGCTCAGAAAAGCTGGTTCCTGTAGAATCTGAAATCGCTATGCTGAAGCTTCGCGAAAGCGAACTCCACAAAGCTCACGAAGGTAAGAAGGATGAAGAAATTCCTACAACAGAAAAAGATGAACTGCATGACATCGAGAAGAAGCTTGATGAACAGAAAAAACAAAAAGACAGTATCATCAATGAGTATGCTGCAAGCAATAAGGTCGTACATCAGTTGATTGACTTGGCCTTATTACAGAACAACATGCTGAAAGGGGAAGCTCTGACAAACTTCGTAAAACGTAGTATTGACCTGATCTAAAAGCATTCTCTCTCAAAATATCTAACGCCGGATAAGGGCTTCAGCCTTTTATCCGGCGTTTTTTTGTCTATACATACAATTTTCAATATCAATCTTCTATAAATTCTTCATCTTCTTTTGTCAAAAATATCATGAATTTTTTAAAAAAATTGTACAAAAGTAAGGAAGCTTTGTACAAATTTTCAAAAAACATCAGGTTCTTTTCCGGCAATGTTCTGATTCATCAAAATTATCTATAGCCAAATCTTCCTTAAAAGGACGCAATTTTTCCCTTTTTCTTGAATAGATAAGGAGTTTTTTTCTATCTTTGGTTTTATATCAAAAATAATTCTATTGATGAAAAAAGCATTATATATGTTCTTCCTGCTTTTTGTTCTGACATTCCAGATACAGGCACAAAAAGTTGGTCTTGTATTAAGTGGAGGCGGAGCAAAAGGCCTGACCCACATAGGTATCATCAGGGCATTAGAGGAAAATCACATTCCTATCGACTATATAGCCGGAACATCTATGGGAGCTATTGTGGGTTCGCTATATGCCATGGGGTATTCGCCCGATGATATGGAAAGATTACTGAAATCGGACAGTTTCAAACGATGGTATACGGGAAATATAGAGGAAAAATATATTTACTACTTCAAGAAAAACCCTCCTACTCCTGAATTCTTGAATATCAGGGTTTCTTTAAAAAATCCCCTGCACAAGGTAAAAACGCAGTTTCTTCCTTCCAGTGTGGTAGATCCGTTGCAAATGAACCTGGCCTTTCTCGAGCTCTTCGGTCAGGCTACTGCTGCATGCAACAATGACTTCAACCAGCTTTTTGTGCCTTTCAGATGTGTTGCTTCAGACGTATACAACAAAAGGCCGATGATATTTGAAAAAGGAGATCTGGGAGATGCTGTCCGGGCCTCCATGAGTTTCCCTGCCATGTTCAAACCCATAGAAATAGATTCGACACTGGTTTACGATGGAGGAATCTACAATAATTTCCCCGTAAATGTAATGGTAAACGATTTTCATCCGGATGTCATTATCGGAAGTGTAGTAAGTTCCAACCCGGGAAAGCCTCAGGAGGGAGATATCATGGGACAGCTGGAAAACATGATTATGCAAAAGACTGATTACTCTCTACCTGACTCATTGGGCATTTTGATGACTTTCAAGTACGACAATGTGAATCTGATGGATTTCGACCGCTTTGACGAACTCCACGACATCGGTTACAACCGTACCATACAGCTCATGGATTCTATTAAGGCACGTATCTCACGACGAATCAATTATCGTCAACTGGAGCTGAAACGTATTGCTTACAAGAAAAATATGCCAGAGCTGCGCTTTCGCGAAATCTCGATTACAGGCGGAAACGAGCAGCAAAAGAAATATATTCGCAAAGAGTTCCATTCATCGGATCACGAAATATTCTCTTTGGAAGACTTACGGAAAGGCTACTTCCGTCTGATGTCGGACAATATGATATCAGAAATCATTCCGCATGCAGTATACAATAAAGTTGATACAACGTTTACCCTACACTTAAAAGTAAAGATTGAAGATGACTTATCGCTCCGTGTAGGAGGAAACGTAGGCTCAAACGGTGCTAACCAAATTTATGTAGGAGCTACCTACCACAACTTGAACAACTTCTCAAAAGAAGTTTCGCTAGACGGACAGTTAGGACAAATTTATAACAATTTGCAAATAGCAGGACGCATTGATTTCCCTACCCATATTCCAACATCCTTCCGCCTGGTAGGATCAATCTCTTCATTCGATTATTTTAAGCAAGAAAAACTTTTCTCAAAAGGTAATTCTCCTGTTTTCAATAAAAAGAAAGAGAATTTTGTCAAGCTGCTGGTTTCAATGCCTTTCCTTACACGCCAGAAAGCAGAATTCGGCATCGGAATCGGAAAAATACAAGATCTGTATTTCCAGAACAATGTCATTGACTTCAACAATGACAAAAATGATATCAGCAACTACACTATTTTCGGAGGGTCTGTGGCAATGGACGGAAATACACTAAACAGCAGACAATATGCCACAGCAGGACGCAGAGAGAGACTTGTGGCACATATATACACCGGAACGGAATCATATGAAGCAGGATCAACTCCAGACCCATATAACGGTACATATAATTATGTCCAGTCCTGGCTGCAATTATCCTATGAAATGGAACGATATTATTCGCTTTCCTCCAAATTCGTATTGGGAAACTATATTCGCGCCTACTATTCTTCACGTAATTTCAGCCATAATTATACCGCAACCATGATGCAGGCAGGTGAATTCTCACCTACACCACATAGCAAGATTACGTATAATGAAGCTTTCCGTGCCAATCAGTTCATCGGAGCCGGTATCATGCCTATCTTCCAGATAACACCAGTCTTCCATGCCAGAGCTGAATTTTATGGCTTTGCTCCTATTTTTCCGATAATGCGTGACGAAGAATCGAAAGCATATTACGGTGAATTATTCAGCAAAATAGAATATATGGGAGAAATTTCACTTGTTGCCAAACTTCCATTCGGAGCGATAAGCGTTTACCTAAATCACTATAGCTCACCGTCAAACAACTGGAATCTTGGCATTACATTAGGCTGGCAGATATTTAATTCACGATTTATCGAATAAAAAACTTAAAAAAAAGAGCGAAAATATTTGGAAGTTTAGCAGAAACTCTATACCTTTGCACCCGTTAAGAAAAAAGACATGGCCGCGTAGCTCAACTGAATAGAGTAGCTGACTACGGATCAGCCGGTTACAG
>OGYK01000450.1_pt1 | contig 34620 bp, 85 predicted proteins | sample 1576501 | NCBI WGS metagenome assembly OGYK01 (sample SAMEA3541530, study PRJEB24748) | human gut metagenome | biome: human gut; feature: human-associated habitat; material: faeces | place: China | collected 2012
GTGACAATTATACATTTGTTTTTGTAAGCGATGATACTGTTGATTCACCTGCAAGTGGAATGTCATTTAATGTATATATTGAAAGTTATAGTGGTGATACGCAAGACAATACAGTAGGAGCAACACACACATCTTTACCTGATTGGATTACAGGGTGGGAAAGTGTTGATATGGGTACTGGTTATGTTGCATTTACAGGTCAAACAGTTGCAAATGATACTTATCAAGATAGAACAGCAGTAATTACATTTACTCAAAATGAATCTGGAAAAATACTTAGATTTACAATCACACAAAAAGCTAAACAAGAATTAAAAGTTCCGATGTCATGGGATATTAATTTCACCAATGATTCAACAACTCAAACAACTTCACGTTTCTATCTGACATTAAGAGATGGCTCAAATTCTATTAATGCATTCTCTTTACTAAGAGGTCAAATGGGTTCAGGTATAACAGAAAGAGAACAGGGTAGTTATACAAGTGGAACTGAAGAAGCGTTTACTGCAACATCATGCACAATATTATCAACATCAGGTAAAAGGGATTTATATTCGATTTATTTTAATGGTACATTAGTTATACAAACAACTATTCAGGGCGATGGTAATGAACATACAGTTTCATTAAGAAGTCGTATTCCAGTTACTGGTTTAGAAATGAAATGGACTGGACAAGTAACATATATGGATTAATAGGAAAATCCCTCTTCAAAAAGAGGGATTTTTTATGTACTGATTTTTGTTGTTTTTTATGATAGCTTACTAATAATTAGTAAGCTAAATAAATACAAACAACATGGCGAGTACTTTTAAAATTACACAAGAAGGTAAAATTTCAGAAATATATGAATTTGAATTTTACAGCCCATCAGGGGAAACAGATGTTACCATTAATGCAAATTCATCTTCTGGTGAAGATTCCACTATTAGTAATGTTAAATCATTGAAAAATGGTTCTTATATTGGATATGATAGGGAAATTGGTTGTTCTTGGGTTACTTTTCAAACAGGTTCATTATATTGGGAAAAGAATACAAATGGAACACCTAGAACTTGTGTTATTACATTAACACAAAATGAAAGTAATAAAAAAATGTATATTAGAATTCACCAAGCAGGTGAATATACATTTAAATGGGATGGTATAGATAATACTAATGTACAAGATACTGTGGATTATAATGCAGGTTCTTTTAATAATGGGTGGTCTAAAACAAGAGACATTATAAGTGAATATAATTATGACAAAATTAGTTGGTCTGCCACAACAGATGTTTCTTGGATAACTCCAACATGGAATTCATCAACAGGTCAAACTAATTACATGACATTAAAAATTAATTCAGATAATACAGGAAGTAGTACACGTACAGGTGTGGTTACATTGAAACAAGATGTATCGAATAAAATACTGACTTGGACTATTATACAGCAAACGCAAGCTCAATATAAACCATCTATTTACTTCAAAGTGTCACCATTTAGTACATATATATTTAATATTCAAATAGACACTGAAAAAAGTGCATTTAATGCTAGACCTTATAGTGAGTTACAAATTGAATGTACTTGGCATTCAAGTAGTGGCAATGTAGTTTATCATACTTTAAAATTCCCAGCTGATGCTGAAGAAAGTGAATTTTATTCAATACCTGAAGGAGATAGACCAACTACATTAACGGATGCTGTTACTATTATTAGTATAACCCCATCATTTGATAATGTATATTATTATCGTATTTAAAATGTACTCAATTGAGTACATATAGGCATTAAAAAAGCTATGTGTTAACTTTAGTATGGTTTCACATAGCTTTTTCTTTAATTTTCCCAAAATATTTTTAATGATAAAATAAAAACACATCATAAACCAAATTTAATAGACACATTTTTATTAAAAATTGTTTAAATATAATAGTAAAATTATTGTTTATGCTTTTATTATTAAGAATATCTCTTTTTCATTCCCTCAATCCAATTAAGATACCATTCACGAGCTTTTTCTTTAGCTTTATCTTCATCCTCAATACCCTCATAAAATTCATCTTCTTTTGAAAACGGGTCATACTCAATAAATTCTTCTGTTTTACAAAATGGACAAGGAACATGTTCTCCTTTATCATAAAGATTACCATTTTCATCACAATAATCTAAGTCTTGTAATACACCATTAACACAACATGCATCTGGATAACTTGCACCCCAAAATGGAAATTCAGGGCATACTTCCTCATTTTTACTCATATTTCTACTATTTCACCTATAAAATGTAATATATATTTTAATATGTTCAGTTAATATTCATTAACACAAATTAGATTTAATTATATAATTACCTCTGAAGCACAAAAGTGGTACGAAATTAGTAAATTAATTCCATACCACCAAATTTTTATTGTTAAATTTTGTTACGCCTTTGATTTAGCTATTAAATTGCGATAATCAACAGTTTTAATCTTAACAATAACTCTCTCTCCCTGCTTATTGAAAAGTTGAACAGTGGGCTTTAAAACAAGTCCCTCAGCTTCATATTCTGTATTCTCTGCAATTGGAGATTTAAAACCTCTTCTTACCATCTCTTCTGCTTCTTTCAAAGTCATTTGTCCATAGTAGTAACAAGTAGGCAAATTAAGTTTGGCTGCAATATCAAGTTTAGCATCTCTATCGAGCCACCAACCATTAATCATTACATCAAATACACGCACCCCACAATCATTTTTAATGTAATTTCCACCTTTCTGAATTTTCACTCCATACCCCTCTCCGTAAATTCTTACATTGAGTTCTTTCTTGTTACCATTTTCATCATATTCAGCAGGAAAAATTTCTTGCATCATTTCAACAGTAACAAGTTCTTCCATTTTCTTTTTAAGATGCTTAGGAATGTCTGCATTAGCTGATTTACCATGAATTTCAAGAGTTGTACCATCCCAATACCAAAATACATTAGTACCATCTACCTTTTCTTCTGCATCCCAAAGACAATTATAAAGGTATTTAAATTCAGGACGTGAAAAATCACCAATAATAATCTGATTTTTTAACGGTCCTTCAGTATAGCGTTTATACAATGTATTAATTTTTGTATAAGTACGATGATGTTGTTCAAATGCTGTTAATTCCTTTTCTTCCATTTTTTTAATGCTTTTAGATATATGTTAATATTATTCTTCAATTTCCACAATATCACATGACTTCATAAATGATGTATAATCATTTATAAATGATGTGATATAAGGTTTTATTTTTTCAAAATCACAATTAGAATGTTTCCACATTTCATTTTCCCATTTCTTTATAAAAGTTTCATAAAGCCATTGTTTTTTATTTTCATCAAACATAACCTCTAATTTCATTAGATATGTTTGATAATATTCCCCTTTTTTAAAAATTTTAGTTAATACTGGTTTCATTCTTTTTTAACACTTTATCTCTATTTATTAATTTATCCAAACGTGAATTTAAAGGTCTATCAAAATTTTCAATTGCTTTCTGTAAAAATTCTTCTTTGGTTATTTCAACCAAATCATAATCATAATCAAAAAATACTTTAAAATCTATTGAAGTATCTCTCAAACCTTTACCATAGTCACTATTGAAATCATAAATACCAAACAAACATCTGTTTACAGTTATTAATTTATATGGGAACATATAAATTGTATCATAAAATGCACAATTTTTAAACGTTAATTTAAAATATTTATACAGATTAGTTTGCCAAAAATTCAATATTTCCTCATATTGTTTCTCAATTGGAGCTACTTCTTCCTCATATTTTTTAATTAATTTATCTAATAACTCAACTGATTCTATATCATCTTTTGACTGTTTCTTTTCTCTTTCAAGTTGATTAATTTTTAATCTAAGATTAGTCATTTGTTTAATGTCTACCGCCATAATGATTAAAATTTTAAACAAACATTATTAAACAAGCAATTGCAATAATAACAAGTAAACCACCATAACAACTTGCAACAGATTCACCATCACCACTTATATATTCATATTCTCTTTCAAACTGCATTTTTTCTTTAATGAAACGTTTATTAATTAAAACTTTATGTGGCTTATAAGAGTTTATTAATTTTACCATAATTGGAACGCCAATAGCCAATACTAAGATACCTATTATTATACGTATAATATCTTTCCCTACAAACTTCCACACAACAACATTTATAGCTGTTTTTCCTAATGTAGTTTCAGATATTCGAGTTGCAGAACTTCGATAGCCATCAATGCACTATTAACACCTTCACCAATTTCTTTACCCAAACCAGCCCATTTACCAATAGTTTTATAAGTATTCTCTTTTTCAATACGTTCTTTAACATTACTTGGAAGAGAATTGTATTGTTCTGCTGTAAGAGTTACAGTACTACTATTCTGTGCAAATGTCACAAAGCAAGTTAAAAAACTAAAAATTAATAAAATTAAAACTTTTTTCATATTATTTTTCTTCTTTTATTTCTTCAAATTCAATACCAAATTCTTTACAATCTTCTATAAATGATTCAAGCGTGGCTGTTTCTAACCATTCATCCATTAATTCGATTACAGATTTTTCACACTCCATGTTCATTAGCTATTAAATATAAATCAATCCAAGCAGCCATAGCTTCATATCCTTCACAATTATGAATTACTTGTCGTTTAGCATTATTAATAGCAAGATATGTGTCAAATTCATTATCTTTTTCGCCATCAAATATTTTATATACAACAATGTTTTTGTTACCTTTAATTGTATGACTTCCCCATTGTGGTTTATCTTTTTGTACCCATTCAGTTAAGTCTCGTTCAAGAAACCAATGCAAATTATTATTATCTGTTTGAATATATTTACAATTTTTCTTCTCTCTTTCAATAAGTTCTTCTAATGTCATAATATTTTAATTAAATGTAATTACTATATGTTGAGATAAAAATACAATTGTTTCAATTAAAAAGCCAAAAAGAAATATACTACCTATAATAGCAAATCTTTTATATTTTTTGATTGAATAATCATTTAATAATGCTGAATTGGATATGTACCATATCCAACATGTAAGTCCTAATATTAAAAATATAATACTTGTTATTGCCATGTTATTTGTATATTATTACCAACAATAAAAATTACAATAGTTTCTATAAAAGTTAGAAGTATAAATCCAATTAATATCGAATTTATAATATACCCATCTGATTTTTCATAAGAAGTATCTGTCATTAATATTTTAATGAAGCAGAACATTATCATAAACGATATATAAAGTACATTTGTTCCTGTAACAAGCATAACTAATTGTTTTTATTATTATGGTACAAAGATATGAACTAATATTTAGTTTACCAAATTTAAAATGTTAATTAATCTTTAATTGGTACAATTTTATATCCACAATCTTTTAATGCTTCTTCTATAAAAGCCATTCCACAGTTACTACCTAACCATTGAATAATAGTTGATGCAATTAGTTTATCATTTGGTGACATAACATGATGCCAAGAGCCATCATCAGCAATAAAAAGGTCTTGAAGTATTCCATTTCCTCGATTAATCCAAGAACATTTAGTATTGTTCTTTCTCCAATGTTTAGAAAATGCTTCTTCTCTTGGATTTGTTTCATTCAATCTATGATTATGAAATCCAATATAACGTTTGCCAATTGTTTTAGCTTTTTGTTTCATTTCTTCACTATCCATATATAAATCTATTTTTAATACTATGCAAATATACGAATTAATTAGAAAAAAAAGAAAATATTTTTATTAAAAAAAGTGAATTTTTGTGATTAGTTTAATAATAATTATTAAACTAATTAACAACACAGAAAAATGTCATCTCTGTAACCATATATGGCGTTATATGGGGAAAATCCCTCAATTTTTTGGGGGATTTTTTATTATATAATGTTATTTTTTTAAGTAGTTTACTAATAATTAGTAAACTAACAAAACAATGGCAAGCGAATTTAGAATTTACCAATATGGTAAACCAAAACCTATTAACCCAAAATGGATTATTAAAAATAATATGCAAAATCCACCTGCTTGTATTCAATCATTTCATTTTTATTTTAATAATGGAAAAACTATAAATTTACAAGGTGGTGGTGGAATATGTTATGGTGGTACAAGAAATGGTACTATAAATGGGATAGCATCTGCAAGCGATTTTCCACTCACAATAACATCTTATGAATATCAATATTCTAGTAATCCTAATACCTCTGGAATGAACTATTCTGTAAACATTTCATCTTATACATATAGTGATTATCAACAAGGAAAAACATTAGAAATTACAATTAACAGTTATATTTAACCTTATTGTACTCAATTGAGTACATTTAACTTGCTATATAAAAATAAGATTACCTAACCTTAGTTATCACGCTAAAAGTTAGGTAATCTTTTTAATTTAAGTATTATGCTGCAATTAACAAATCAAACGCTTTTTGACATTTCTTGTAAGCATCACCATCAATAAGGCTGTTGAATCTTTCCTCTGCACCATTCTTATACGTTTTGTTGTTATTGTAGAATGATGTAAACCCATTGTACACCCACAACTTAGTACCTCTCCAATATTCTTGACCAACACCATTCTCTATTGTATCACGCAAATCTTGAATCTGATTTTTTGCTCGTGTTGAAATTTCTTCAACTGAATCAATGTTCATGTTTGCCATTTTCAGCAATTTCATTTGTGCATCATTCAAGAATACATTTGCAACAGTTTCTTTAATCTGTGCATCTGTAAATGATTGTTGTGCAAGGTTATTCAAATATGCTTCAACATTTTGTTTGTAAAGTCCATGAAGCCCAAGTACTTGCTTTGCTTTCTTCAAGTTTTCTTCATCAGAAAAATCCAAACGTTCATTAACCTTTGAAGTATGCTTGAATATCAATTTGTTTTTACATTCACGAAGTGCCATGTTAAGAGTATTCTCACAGACTACACGAATTGGAGTGAACAATACAGTTACCGCACCCGAACCATCATGTGTATTTGTAAAGAGAATGTAATCTTCAACCACATCTTTGTTATTGCCACCAATTTGGATATTATGTGGCATACGGGCTGTTACATACATTCTTTCTCCAACTCCAAGAACACCTGCTGTTTCAATAATAGGAGCATCACCGCCCAAACGTCCCGAAGTGATAATATCAATAAATTCAAATGCTTTTGCATTCTGAACAACTCCATAACCACTACCAACAACACCAAGTGTAATATCATTATCATCACGAACTGTTGCCATGTGAGAAGTTATAATATCTTTTGGCTTCAAATCCAAGAATTGAGTATAATCAGTACCTTCTTTGATAGCTCTAATCGCATCATCTGAAAGTCTTACAAGAGTATCTTTACGAACTGAATAGTCAGCACCACATTCGGCTACTGCTTGACTGATAGGTACAGGAGTTGAATAGTTTTGACAACCTTTAACATCTCTCCACGCTCTTTGAACGGGAGTATCATTCATTCTCAAACGGACTACATTGTTATCTGCCATAATACTTATTTGTTATGATTTTTTGTATGAAACTTTAATTGCTAACTTATTCTTGCTGAAAATACAAGGTGTTTGGCTTCTTCTGCCATTAGTGTAACGAGCAATGTTACCTAACATTTTTTCGTCTGTACCATACGTTTGTGGCAAATAAATTGCCAATTCAATAATGTTACCTGTTACATCGTCTTTAATCATCTGACGATTTTTAAAGCCATGAACTTGACACAATTTTGTGAAGTTCAATTGCTCTTTCCTTGAAAAGAAAGGATTCTTTTTGTTCTTAACTATCATATTATTGTAAATTAAATTGTTATTTGTTTTCTTTTTACAATGCAAATATATGAATTAATTTTTAAACCACCAAATATTAATTGATTTTTTAACTTATTTTAATATTTCATCTTCACAGCCCATATTCTTTAACATTTCTTTAACTTGTCCTTTTTCTTTATTTGAATATACAAGATTATTCAACACTTTTTGGAATGGTTGTAATCTATTTTTAATAGTTTTACGAGCTTCATATCGCCCCATTTCAGCATATAAATAAGCTACGTGTTCAATATATTCATTTTCGGTCATATCATAAGCAGTAATATTGCCCATTATTGTATCTAACCTACACAAAAGACCATTAGGTTGTTTGGCTACTATTACTCCCATGATATTGTTTATATTGATTCAACACATCTTCTAATCCGCTAAAAGGTGTAATTTCAACAGGAAAACCATTTATTTCTTGTTTAACTAATATAAGATATTGGTTATCACGTTCTTTAAAAACATTTCTATACCCATAATTTTTTCTTGCTATTCCAATCAGATACTCAATTTTTCCTTTAACACTCTCAACTCCAAAGTAATAAGGTTTAAACAATTTTACTTTATTGGGATTGTTTTTAATCTCCATCAAATATGAATAATGTTTTAGACGCAATTTCAAAGATTTAATCTTCTTCTCATTAAATCTAATCATTTCTTTTCTTTTCATCTTATCGGCAAAATGAAAATGATTAACATGGAAAATAAAATCTGAATTATGGAAATGTGGTTGCACTTTAGTTTGAGTAAACCGAGCAAAATTTTGGCAATCTTCCAACATTTCTGCCGTTTTTTTGTACTTAATATTTAAACTACTCATTTTTATTTATTGTTTATTACAGTGGTAATCCATTCTTTAGCTGCATTAACTTTTTCGGTTTCTCTATCTAACAAATAAGCAAAATTATTTCTAAAACTATTCCTATCTTGTTGTTCAGTAATACCAAATTTTTTTAGTAATTCATCAAGCCCCGAATAGATATTACCATAAGAAAAATCTTTCAATAATTCTAAGGAATGTCTTAATGCTTTATTTTCTAATTCTGTCATAATAATAAATGTTAATGTACTCAATTGAGTACAATATATTACAAAATTTTATAATAATACTCTTTACTAAGAGATTTTAACAATACAAACCTATCAGCAAGTTCTTTTGTTTCAAACTCATAGTATTTAACATTTTCTTCATCTTCATTATACAGCATGAATGCAGTTCCATATTCAAAACTATCCACTTGTTCAAAAGTATAATGTGTTTTCTTAAACAAGAAAACATAAAACATTATTTCATTTGTAATCATTTCCGCATTCCTTTCAATATTTTTTGACTTATTAACAATCCTGTATCTTCTTCAATCTCCAATGTAGTAAGCATTATTCGATAATGTTTCTCCTTTTGATTTTTATAATCTTTTATCATCAATTCTCTTACCTCTTTAAAGTTTTCATCAAACAGTTTTTGAAGGGTTTTCAATCCCTTCAAACCTGCTGCTTGTTCTTTATTTGTGTATAAGGTAATCCAATTGTTATCAGTTAATATCAAATAACAATAAACTTCTAATTGATAAAGTTGTTTCATTAATTCAATTTTATTTTTAATACACGATTATCAACTTCTCGCATTGTATCAAGAAGTTTTACTCTCTGTTTAACGATTTTCATATTCCAAGAGAGTTTATTTTGAAGCCTGTTCCATGCACATTCTTCACTGTCCTCATGTAAAACATAGAGGGTATTGTGATGCTTGAATATATAAGTGTTCATTGTTTCACCTCAATTGACAAAAGAAAATCATTCCTTAATATTGGAATCAATATATTTTTGTGATATGGATTATAATCAAACCTAATAAAGTCATATAATTCTCTTATTGCATCTTTTTTGTCGGCACAACTCACATACAGAATGTTATTTCTTTGATTGATTGAGAAATCTTTAGAATCTTGACACTTTAAGAAAAACGAAACAGTTTTAATTATTCTTTCCATGATATTATATGTTTTTAAATTTGATACAAAGATAATACATTAATTGAAATATAGCAAAGTTTTTTAGTTAAAGTTCATTAATTTCTTTAATTTGAAACTTTTTAAAATCATCAAGTTTATACAAATACCAATAAGTAGGATTGGTATAATCACCTGACAAATCAGTAAAACTAATGATAAGATATGTTTCTCCTGCTTCCAATGATGGCATATCTTTCAGTGAAACATCATATTTTAGTTCCCCATTAATAATTGTTTCAAAAGGAAAATTGCGAACAAAATCATAACCAAGAATTTTTACATATTCTTCAAGAGAAAATTCTGAATTATAAACAAATTTATAAGCCAAATAATGATGGTCAAATCCATCAACATATTTTTCAAACAAATAATCGTTCCCTCTCATATTAACAAAGTTCATTTTATCGAACATTTGTTTTTTAACAAATTCTTTTGCTTTTTCTTCTTGAAGTTTTGTTTCATATTCCAAACATGCTTCTTCTGAATTAAAAACTTTACCATCACAAGCCACAAAAGTAGCTACAATTGTTTTTATCTTCTCCATATTATTTTACGTTATTTATTAATTGTTTAATATTTGGATTTGTTGAGAGTAATCCGATTTTTTCAAACATTTCATCATCATTTTCTGCCATGATGTTAGACAAATTTTCAACTACTTCACCGTTTTCTAAAATGGTTACATCAAAACTGCCAATAACAAACCAATTATTCATTAGTTTAATTTCGTCTTTGATAACATTCTTTGCTTTATCAATAACAACTTGTTTCTTAGCTCTCTGTAACTCGTGCCATATAGTACGAACTGTTCTCTTGGAGCAGGTTACAATTCCTACACAAAGCATATTTGTCACTAAATCAGACACGTCAACAAGAAATGTTTTAGTTTTAATACAATAATGAAGATACATTACTATATTTTCTTGTTTATTAACAGATTTTACAGCTTCTTCCACATTTTGAAAATTATGTTTAAAACCAAAATCAACAATTTTATTAAGCGTTTGGTCTATTACATAAACTTTTACAAGTCCTCTTTGAATTAAAGGATTTTCTATATTCTTATTTGGTTCAATATTCAATGTTAAATTTTTATATCTACTTACTATCATATTTATTCATTCTCTCCTTTCTTAAACAAACACCATTCGCAATTATCATCCATATCTACAAGGTAATTTCCTTGTCTTATCCATTTTGGCAACAATGATTTATGTTTCATTGCATCAATCAATTTGTTAATACATCTTACATCAGTATTATAAACTGCATCAGTAATCATTTTCTGATATTTCATAATAACAGATGTTGAATGTCTTTGTGTTGTGTGTCCCATATACTCGCCACCATATTTAAGCATGGTTTCAAGTTCTGTTCTGTTAATATGGTCTTGTAAACATAAAGTAATTATAGTACTCCAATCAAAAGTATTCACTAAATCATAAGCGATTTTTTTCTTTAATGTTTCAACTCTAATTTTATCCATAACTTTTTTAATTTATATATTATTTTTATGTATATGAAACAATTCTTTATTAGGGTATTTCATTGCAAAATTTACTTTAGCTTCTCCCTCACTAAAACCGTTTACATTAGTAACTCCAATTATTTTTTTTCCGTTTTTTGTATAGTTGTAATAAGCTATCCATCTATCTTTTTTCATATTTGTTCTTTTATTATTATGACACAAAGATAATACATTTATGAATACTAACCAAATTTTTTGTGTTAAAGAACTTTAAACATTTTTTCCCAATATTCATTATATATCTTATCAAAGTTACACTTATTTGAAAGATATTCATCAGAAGTAACGACCATTGAATCGCATCTTAATTTTCCATTTTCATTAATATAAAGATATTGTACACCTAATAAAGAGTAAACATCAGAAGCTACTTCACGAGCATTTTCATAATCTTTACATCTAATTGCGATTGGCACATAATTACGGTGCATATCAACTACCCACCAAAATGTAACAAATACATCATTTTTATTTTTCTTAAAATTAATTTTCTTTATCATAGTTTATAAAGTGTTTTGTAAATCGACTAAATAATCATCACAATGACAGTGAGGACAAACATAACTATATGAATATTGTGTTCTCTCAATTGGAGCTAATTCCATATTTTCCTCTGTACCTTTCAATTGATATTTTGGAGCATCTACTTGTGGATTTTCATCAATTAAAATTAACCCACAATTATTACATCTACATAAACATACACCATTAACCGAATCAATAGTATAATCTTTGGCTGAATAAAACGGTATTTCCATTTTGTCATAAATTAATAATAACTACCTCTACATCTTTCAAACACTTTCTCGTCTGCTTCTAATTGGCTTTCAATAGCGTAGAGTAAATTATCTAACTCTATTTCTTGTAAGTCCTCTAATTCAACTTCCACTTCATCATCAGCAAAAGATAATTCACCACAATAACTAATTGATAATAGTTCTTCACCTGCAATTTCTTCGGGAGTATCAAATGTAATTCCGCTATTATCACGCATTAGAACTTCAATCTTTTCAATCAATTCATTTTTTTTCATTATTAATCCTCCTTGTTTTATTATTACACTACAAAGATATGATATTAATTTCAAATCTCCAAATGTTTTATGTTAATGAATTTTAAATTAGATAAATAAAAGATGAAAGAAATGAATATCATCTTTCATATTACAAATGTAATATTTAAATCTACTTTAGCAAATTTTATTAGTTAAATAATATTTAATCATCTAATAATAATGACATTAGCCAAAGCATAGCCATTATAAAAATGGTTAATGCGTTAACCATTATATAATCTTCTACATTAGCATCTTTAATTTTTGTTGCACAAAATATATTTGCTCCAATAAAACCAATTATGATTAAAAAATAACATATACAATTATTTTTATTTTTATAATTGTTAAATCTTGTAATTAATTTTAAAATATATCTCATAAGTAATATTATTTAAAAATACTTTCGTTAATCACAAATTGAATAAATGGTCTTAATTCATATTCATCATCTGTTAAATAATATAGCTTTTTGTCTCCATCTTCAATTAACATATAATTAACTTTAGTTGTAAAACTACTTTGCCCTTTAAATTTTTTAGAAATATCTCTAACAATAACAGGTTTTTTTAATGCGTTAATAAATTCAGTGGCAGATTTCTTATTTTCTTTTTTGGGATAAAAATATATACATAAAATGCACCCAAACAACATATTTACCATTAAAATATATTTGTGAAAAGTTTTCATCTTAGTTTTCCATTTTTATTATATCTTGCACTCCAATCTCTATCAATATTATAAATTGATATTTCGTAAATCGGATGAAGCCAACCACCGCCTTTTTGATTAAGTTGTGATATAACAGAAGATATACAAGTAAATCCACTATCATATATAGTTGCCATTATTTTTCCATTTTTATCAAAAGAATGTGCTTTTATACAATCTTTTTTAGTTATTATATTTCTACTTTTTGTCATAATTAACTTTGTTTAAATTGATTTTTACTGATATAAAAAATACAAACATATTGATTTACCAATTCATCAAAAAAAGGAGGTGTTATCATTATATAAAGTTTAAGATAATTAATCAGAAAAGAAATTTGTTTGTAAAGTTCTTTTTCTGAAAGTTCATCAAATGAATCATGTTTAATGCCTGTTTTTGATTCTAAATTTTCTTTCCAATACCTATATTTTACAATCATACTTTTAAAACGTTATTGAAGTTATTTTATTCAATTCTATATCTTCCTCATTACCATTTTTGTCTGCAATAGTAAGTATTCCTTTATGGGAAACATGGATAAATGTTGCTAAACGAGGTTTATTTTCTACTTTAAACTCTATTGTTTCACCTTTTACAAAAGTTTTCAGCACATTATACTGATTAACATTAAACCAATTCTTATTCATTTATATTCTCCTTTCTTTATTATTATGGTACAAAGGTAGAGAAAATTTCTCTACCTTGCAAATTATTTGAGTTAATATTTGTTATAATTTAGATATTCGGTCTAAAACATGACAAATATCTAATCTCACTTCATTTTTCCAAATGCTTTCCATATTAGAAATTTCATTTGTAGAATGACTTACCAAAAAAGGATATGTTTTAAATCCTTTTAGCATATCATCACTCCATTTTTCAAGACTAAACTTTTCATCTTCGCTTAATTCGATAATATGTTTAATCACATTAGCTTTAAACATATTTTTAAATGTTGTTTCATACATGAAATGTCCATATCTTTCAAAATCTTTATGAATTAAGTCTAATCCATTGTTAAACTTTTCATTAGCGGTTTCCAAAATGCTTTGTAAAGCATCAATTTGTTTTTTGTTTACCATTTATAACTTTATTTAATATTTTAATTTTTTCTTCTTGTGCACATTTTTTAGTTGTGAAAAAATTATTAGTAATCTTTCTCCATTTGTCCGCTTCTTCATCTTTGCCTGTAACAGCACTTTGCACAACTCCTTTTGAAGATAAGAAATAATATATTTCTACTTTTTCTAACCATTTTTCAGCAACACCTTTGAAAGCAAATCTATTACTATCAATAAAACAAAGGTCATACCTTTTTTGCCCATTATCAAAACCTACAACTTCATAAACAATATTTTCATATTTCACATAATCACCACGCTTGAATTTTTCAGTAAAAGGCTCAAAAAATTTTGTATTGTGTAAATCAATATATGGGAATTTTCGTTCTTCGTTCTTTGCCAAGCATGGAGTATTATTTTTAATAATCAAAATTTCACCTTTTTTAAGATAAAGTTCTTTAATATCACATTTTACTATGTATTTTTCCATGAGTTAATTAATATAAAAAGTTTCTAATAGTTTACCTCTCGCAAATTTTCTTGTTATAGGATTAAACTTACAATCCAATTTAAGAACCTTGTTAATATTTGTGTCAAAATTATATGTAAAAGATGCTTCTTCACTTCTACCAATTGATAATTTTGACAATATTTTGCTTTGAATTTCATTATCTAAAGCAAAATATAAACTTTTTAAAAATATAACAAATTCTTTATTGGTGAGTTGTGCGTCATTTCCATACACACAACTCACTTTTTCGCCATTTTTTAAAATTATATTCAAATTTCCTATTACTGCCATATATTAAAATCCTGCTTTTTCAATAATACCAACAATTTTATTTAACCATTTAAGATAATCTTCAAAGTCATCTAATGATTGCCTTAATGTAAATGCTTTCTTATAACTTTCTCCTTGTCGATGAAGGTCTATTTCTTCTTCTACATCAAAATATTCAACATAATCTTTAAAACTTTCAATCAACCCTTTTTCATCTTCAAGACAAACAATCATATTCACACCGCCATCAGTCCATGTCTCCATTTCAAGACCATCCCCATTTGAAAAATGGCAAATATCTACATTAGCAAAAAACAATTCAAAAAATTCTTGTATTTTTTCATTTTTCAAAAGTTTTTTTGCTTCTTTTCGTACTTCGGGTGTAATCTTTTCCATTATTAAATCTCCTTTTTTTATTATATTGTTATTTCTTATGTTACAAAGGTAGATATTTTTTAGTTACCCACCAAATATTTTGGACTAATAAATCTTAATTAAAATAATATTTGTAAATCCCTATAAGCATCAAGAATTTCATGGAATTTAATTCTTGAAATTTCGGTTACATTTCTAAGAGAATCATTTATTAAATCGCAAAAATCAATAGTATCATTTTCTTTAAATTCATAATTCATCCCATACTTTGTTAAACTTCTGCAAGTGAATTTCCTCTGTAACATATCTATATCAGTAAGATGTACCACATAAATACATTCTTTTGAATTTACCATAGTACTTGTAAACTTAATAATATAGTATTTGTCAATCATTTCACGATACTTCTTTTCGTTATTATCAGAAATTTCTTCTAATAAAAGTTTACGTTCTTCCATAAAACGTTTAATATCGCCCACAGTAATATCATTATCTAATAAATTAACAGTTCCCAATACTTCTTGAACACCTGCCAATGTAATTTCACTAAATTTATCTCTTAAACTTCCCATATTAATTTAATGTTTTATAAAATTCTACTTGTCTATCAGCTAATTCACGAGCAATTCTATCTTTTGACTGTTCAACCCAATTAGTTAAATCAGTTGTTACCCAATCATCAAAAGATTGTGGTAATGCTTGTTCAGCATAATCATTTGCAATATATTCATTACAATCTTTCATTTCCTCAAACAAAGCAAGTAATTCATTGCTAACATCTAAAAAATCGCCAAGTTTTTTATAGGCAGAAATTAATATTTCCTTTTTATCCTTACTTGTTATTTCTTTGTCTAAATTTTCCATTATTAAATCTCCTTTCTTTTAAGTTATTTTCTTATGATACAAAGATAGACTATTTTTTCTAATCTACCAAATATTTTATGTTAATAAATGTAAAAACTTTAATTAAAAAATGGCTGATTATATTCCCATACTATCAGCCATATTAACAAATAAAATTAAAGTTATGAATATCAGTATTTAATTGTTATCATCAACAATAATGATATTATCCTTATCATTATCATTCATAATATTTTCGATTGCATCCATTATAGGAATGGAAGTTGAAAATGCACATTCATCTTTCAAATGACCTGCAATAAATTCAATAATTTCATTCATTGCATCATTCATTAAATCATCATGTGTATTTTCGTCCTCTTCATCACAATAAAGATAAATCTTTAATGGCTCTCTTGGAATAGGTTCTGTTAAAAACAGTGTTGACAAATTCTGATACAATTCAATACGTCCAATTGTGTTATTAATTCCTACTTTCATGTTTAATTCTCCTTTTTAATTTGATTATATACATTAATTACTTGTTTCATTTTTTCAACCATTTTTTCTCTTACTTTGCTGTTTAACGAAAATGAATTTTCGGGTTTGCAAAGGTAGTTATAATGTTTAAACATTTTTTCCACATCTTTTATTTTTTCATCCAAAGTATTACTTAATGTAAATTCTGAAAAAGAAACTACCTCAATCGGTTCTTCATCATAAGTACCAAAATAATACTCTATATGATTTCTGTTTTTCACAATTACCACAGGATAACCAATCTCTTTAGATGAAACATCTATTTCATTTATTAATCCTTTCACATTTGGATTAATAACATTCCCTTTTACCTCACTAAAATGATTGAGGATTATTTCAACTTCTTTTAAATTGTTACATTCAATACCTAACATATTATTTAAATTTTAAAATTTATACTTTCTTTATTTTGATACTGCAAAGATAAAGAGTATTTTTTATTTCACCAAATAATTTGAGTTAATAAGAGTTAAATCATTTTATATCCTACAATTCCGCCACAAATAGGCAAAATTAATGATACAATTACAAGTAAGGTTACTGATATATAAGGATATTTCCAATCTTTAATCTTTTCATCAATATCTAATATGGGTAGAAAAAATAGCATATCAAAAAGAATACCAACAGTAATGCCAAGCAAAGTAAAGAATAAAAATTCATATATAAAACAACATACAATGAATATTAACACACAAAGTATCTTTATGATTGTTTTCCAATGATATTTGAAGTATTGAATTAAACTATTTTTAAATTCTATTAGAATTGGTAAAATACCACCAAATATATCTTTAACGATGTTAAAAATATCAATAAATAAACCTTTAAAGTATTTAAACATACATATACCAATTATCTTAAATATTGTAAACACAATATAGCCAATAGTTTTTTCTCTTTTCATATTATCTATTGTAATATTCTTCTCTTCCTTTTAAGAAAGTGTTTAATAAAGAAGTATTATTTTTTGTTAAATGAATATAAACCAATTTTCGGTTTTTAAATTCATCAATATTTCCTTTTTTATCTGAAAAAGGTATGAATACAGTTGTTAACAAATTCAAACAGCCTTTTTCAGAATTAAAAACTGCTTCAACATTTTTAATGACCTCATTAGTTGAATATTCAATTTTCAAATCTGTTATTGTGCCATCATCTAATATATTAGTTACATCAAATGTAGCTTTACAATAGTTACCATTAAACATAAATGTTTGAATCATATTATTTCTTCTTTTATTTGTTTGATGCAAATGTAGGCATTTTGTTTATACCTACCAAATATTTTATGTTAAACAATACTAATAACTCCATTAATATGTTCTACTTCAATTAATTTGTAATTATCAATTGAATCATAATCTTTAACAATAGCTTCAATTTCAGCCTTAATTGGCTCACCTCTGAATATAGCAGCACTTTTTACATTAAACCTAAAATTCCATGCTAAAAAATTGCAAAGTCTTTCTCCCATAACGTTATATTTCTGATACAACATTTCTCGCATTCCTTTGCCATAACCATTACTATTTTCATAATAATATGTATTAGTTGGTAAATGGCATAAAACATATCGTTTAGTGTATTTTAAAGCTGTTAGTTGCTTTTCTTTAACCAAATCAATATCTTCATCTATTACATGATTATGTTGCTTAAAATCGTTTATAAATGCTTCAATCCCATCATAAGACATGCTATAAAAATATTTACCATTTTTAACACTTCTGACAATCTTTTGTCTTGGTAAAAAATTATACATTTCATAATTAAATCCGTGGTCCGACAATCGAATAATATCGGGTACTTGAGTTATATGAATGTAAAAAGAATTTGTTGAAACAGATTCTTGTACACTTCCAAAATAGCCAATATCATATAATCTTACAACAATACTTTGAGCATATTCATTGATTTCCTTTCTTTTCATTAATTCAATTTCTTTAACTTATTTTGATTCAATTAGTTTCATTAATTCAGTTTTTTTAATCTCACATTCAAAAGCATTCATAACTTTTTTAATAGCGTAATCAGATAAATCATACATTTCTTTTAAATGTTTTTTAAACCATTTAGTAAATGTTATTTTATTATTCACATTTTTTTGATAATCAATAAATTCATATTTTAAAGAAACCCAATTCCAACCACCATTAATAACAATTGCAGTGATAAAATCATTAACATTTGTATATTCTCTTCTTCTCATATTAAATTTGCTTTGAAATTTCCTTTACATAATCAATATGTTCTTGGCTCATAATTTTGCCAGTAAAATTTACCATCAAAAAAGTTTCAATTACATCTTCATCTGTTGCACTTTCCCCCAATGAAGCATAGGAAATTACATCACTATTTAAAAATTTATGTTGTGCTTTATTAGAAAGGTCAGAATAGTAGTTACCATGTAAATCGGGAAATTTATCGTTAACAAAATCCAATAAAGCCCCAATTCTTTGTTTGCCATCCACAACATCACGAAATGCAACCTCTCTGTTCCCTTTATTTAATTCAGATATAATATAGTTATACCCTCTATCACGTAAAACAATTTTACCACAATTAATTCCATTGTAGATTGATTCAATTAACAATTGTTTATCTTTCAATTCCCATACAAAATCTCTTTGATAGTAAATTTTTTTACCATCTTTATCTATTACATAAGGATTGAAATTTAATTCATCAACATCTACTTCCCCTAATTTTGTCTGATATTTTCTTTCTCTTTTATCCCAACCACATCTATATAAAATAGAATCAAGTCCAAATTGAGAAGTGGTTAATTTTCCCCACCAAGATTTTTCGGGAAAAGGGTTTGCACCTACATTATAGACACTTTTTTTAATAATTTCAGATTTATCAATAGTGACAACTTCGTTTCCATAATAAGAACTATCATCTAACATAAGTTTAATTTTATCTCCAACTACTTCTATAACTTTGCAAAGAACTTTTTTATCTTCACCATAAGTTCTGAAATGTTTAACAGATACATACACTTCATCATTAACTTGTAATGGTTTTTCATTAAATTCTTTCAACAATTTATCTTTTTTCGCTCCCATATTAATTTAATTTTTCTTTATATTCTTTAATAAATTCTTTAAAAATCAATTCAGCTTTATATTTTGCTCTGTTAGCAAATTCAAAATTCAAATCACTAAACATCATAGGATGATAATGTTTTGTTTTAACTTTCTTTTCAGTAAAAGATAATAAAATATGTTTAATAACAAACTTTGCTTTTTTAGATAAATCTTTAACATCTTCATTATTTTTAGCAATAAGAGAATATGAACCATCTTCGTTTTTAATCAAAATAAAATATTCATATAATTTATTTTTAATACGACTAATAATTCGATTAAGTAGTTCATTTTCATAATCTTTTTCTGTTTGAAATTCGATTTTTTCACCACATATAGGGCAAAAGTCAAAGTGGCTTCGTATTACATATTCCTTACAATAAGGGCACATATAAAAATCATCGTATATTTCATTAGTAATATAACTACTATGGTATTTAATTATTTTTTTCATATTTACACCTCTTTTACTATTTTAGTAATACAAAGATACAACAAAAATACAAAATAACCAAATAATTTGTGTTAAAAAAGGTTATCTTCAATAGATACTCTCACATTAGCACTTTCAAAATATACTCCATACGGATGAACATAGGTTACAGGTATATTGTGTTCTTTCAAAAACGACATTGTTTTTGTTTGCAATTCTGAATAGTTTTGATTCTTAAAAAATTCAATGGTAGAAGCATGTGAACGAGTAGTTAAATTAATATCTTTACATTCAATTTCCACATATTCATTAGTTGGAATATGAACAATTTTAAGTAAATAATTGTTTAATTTTGGTTCAATTTCATCTAAATATTCATCCCATTCATAAGAAAGAATAGTCCAATAGTTATATCCTTTTTTAGTTGAATGAAAAGGAAAAATTTCCATTAGATTATAAATGCTTGATGCAAGTTCTAATAGAACCTTTTTAACATTTTCAACATCATTAGCATCTAAGTTAGAATGTAATTGTATGTTAAACTCTTTGATATATTCAGAATAAGCTCTTTTAGATTTAAGCCATTTAACAAATTCATTCACAATTTTTTGATTATAAGTAAGTCCCTTTTTAGGAATGATATTATAATCAATTAACTTTTTTTCAAGTTCTACAAGAGTAATATTATCAAAATACGAATCAATATTTTCTTTAACTTCTTTTGTAAGTTTCATTTTTATTTATTGTTTAATTATTATAATGCAAATGTAAGAAAAATAACTGAATTAACAAAATATTTTGTGTTAAAAAATAATAACTTTTTCATTTAGTTTACTAATAATTAGTAAACTAAACAAACATGGCAAGCACTTTTAAAATTTATCAACAAGGAAAACAAGTTGAGGAAATCACTATTACTGTTATGGCTTATCAATATTGTCAATTAACAGTAGAAATGTCAGAAGATGGCAATACAACATTTAAACAAAATATGTCACAAGGAAGTCAAGAAAGATATATAGTAGCCAAAGATTCTGTTATAAATTATAAAACTTTCCCAATAAATTGTAGTGAAGATATTATAAGTAATTTCTATGATGATAATGGAAAATTAATCAATTCTTGTTCAATGGGGGTAACATTATATAATATAACAAAAGGTGTTAATAAATTTATGACTATTGAAATTGGAAGATAAAAAGCATTAAGGGAACACTCCCTTAATGCCATTTCTTTTTTATAATGTTTTACGATATTCATCCCATTCAGCCGAAATCGTACACCAATCAATCGGAATTTTTGGCGTGAATATATCTTTAGAAGTTAATAACCATGTATTATTATCACATTGTAGCTGAAAAGGATTATCTACCATAGGGTTAATTCCTTTTAAAAAATTAGAATATTCTTCAATCCTAAAACTATCTTTATAATAAAAGATATTTTCTAATGTAAGGAAATACCAACCACTTAACCGTTTAGATGCAAGCCAACTTAAAAATTCATTCATATTAATTAATATTTAGCATTTTTTTAATCGTATTAAAAAAATCTTTAATTGGAGAAGATTTTGATGATTCAAACATAGATTGTATTTCCTCATAATCTTTTTCAATCTGTTCTTTAGTTGCTGTTGCAAAATATTCAACAAGTTCACCCACTAAAGGACTTAATATTTTTATTTGTCCTCTTTTAAGCATATTTTCAGCATCAGAAGTATAAAGTGTTTCATCACCAAAGTGTTCTCTATTAAGAGGTACAAGACGAATTTTATAGTTCATATCACTATCATTTTCTCTATATTTTTCAACCTTAAAATATGTTAATACAGTTGGGTTGTTTGAAGATGTTAAAGCAATACTCATTGAGGGTATAATATATGAAAGTGGTATTGCTTCCATTTCCACAATCATACCATATTTGAAACTATAATTATTCATTTGGAAATTCTTTTACGAGTTCAACATTATTTTGGTAATAAGGTAGAGATTTTATCAAATCAAAATCTCTTTCATTTTTAACAAATATTTTATTGTTAAAATTTGTTTTTGTATAGAGAAATGTGTCTGCTTGTCCTAATTCTTCAAGAACATTAAGATTTTCATCTACTTTTTTAATATAATTGAAATCAACATCAGTTCCAACAAATGCAATTTTATCAACTTCAACATTTTCATCTCTTCTAACATACATGATACCTACTATAATATCATAACAATTATTTTCATTTAACAATTCAGAGATTTCTTCTGTTGTTAAATATTCACAAAAAGCTGTATAAGTATCATTAATGCTACCATTTTCATATAATGGTTCACTCCATGCTTTTTTATCTGTAAACAATTTAACAACAAATAAATGTTTAAACATTTCACTTTTTAAATTCTTTTTTGTAAAGAATGTTAATTTTGGTCTTTCTTCCCCTTCTTCAATCAAAACATAATCAGAACAATAAGCATTTTTTAAAATTTCACTGACAATAAATCTGTTTTCATCATCCCCATTAAGCCCGCCATTTTCTGTAAAATAGCCAACCCATGCAAGACAATCAAACTTATCAATGTGAATTGGTAACAACTGAATATTTCTTCCTATTGATTCTGCATATCCCGTTAAAAATAATGCAAAATCATCATTATTCATTCGATTTAAAACATCTGTAAAATCATCATAATGTTTAATACTTTTCATATATTTTTCTCCTTTCATTAATTTTTGTTAAACGTTTCTATTACTGAATCATATAATTTATTATTCAAATCAATTCGTTGCCATTGTCCTAAATCACATTCAATATGATTAAAACCATCACATTGGTAGATGAAATCATAGGTTTCTTCTTCTATGACATCTTTAACACAATCATTATCATGTTCAGTTGTTTCAAAATCTTCTTGTGAAAACCCCATTTCTTTAAGGGAATTTATAATACTGTTTAATAATTTATTGTAATTTTCTTCACTAATATAATTTGGTACATTCATATTAAAACTCCTTTCTTTTATTATATTACAAATATAATCCTTTTATTTGAACTACGCAAATTATTTGTGTTAAATAATATTAATTTATTTCTTTTAAACATTGTCTTACTTTTCTTCTTCTATTTTCAGCCATATAAATATTCAATTTAGCATTATGTAAACTTTGAAAGTCATAATTATCTAATACTGTCTTAACTGCTAATTTACAATCTAACCAATAATTAGCTAAGAAATCAGCAACACAATTATAATGAGTTTGATTGTGACCTTTTACATGTTTAACATATATTAAATTATCTAAATAATGTTCACTATTTTTAAATGAATAAAATAAACTTTTCAAGTTTGGTTCTCTTCTAAAAAGAGATTTACATCTATATTCAAACTGAAACATTTTATTAATTTCATTCCAATCTGAATATACAATTATTTCTTCATTATGAAATTCACATAAATTAAAACATTCAAATAATGCAATAAATTCTAAAATGCTATTTTTTAATGACAATTTGTTAACTTTAAAATCCATTAAAGCCAAAATATCTTTTTTAGTATAACGTTTGGCATAATATTCTTCATTAATCATATTACCCATATAATCATAATGAAGCACAACAATTCCAACACCACCAATAATATTTGTATTAGGGTTAGCATCATTAAATGATGCGTCTACATAAATTTTAACCATAATAGAAATAAATAATTAATAACACGTACAAGGGGGTAAATATGTAAGTTGCTCTTTTAACTTTTCCAATGTACCAAAAAATAATTGTTCTCCATTAAATGATATATCAACATTTAATATAGTAAATTCATTTTCAGTAGTCGCTTCAATTACGCATACTAAATCATCCAATTTAGAATTTTCAGTAAATTCTTGTACAAGAACTAATTTAGCTTTAGGTTGTTGATTTAACAACATTGCCAATAAACTTTCATTATTCTTCATCATCAAATTCTTTAAACTGTTCCACACACCAATTGTTGAATTTTCTTAAATTTTGCTCATTACTTAATTCTTCTCTCCAAAAATTGATAATGAAACATTCAATAGCATCTTTACAAGCGTCATATTTTCCATTATCAATAAGAAATGTAACTCGTTTTTCAAACTCTACTTTTTGATTTTTAATATCCATAATTAATTATTGTTAGAATTTAACAACCCAATTTCTTTTTTCAAAATTTTCTTCACTATCACTTTCTAAGTAATATTCCCAATTCTCTTTAGACACGAATACTACATTTTCTTCATCAAGTATTTCAATGCGCAAACAAGCAGCTAAACTGAATGTATCTACATCTTTTTTAGAATAAACATCTTTACTAAAAAGAAACACTTTACTATAATTCTTTTCCATATCATTTAATTTTTAATTATAATGCAAATATAATAGACTTTTTACTATTTACCAAATATTTTATGTTAAACAAGTTTAAAAAGTTCTTCTAACTCCTCACGATTATTCTTATAATATTTAAAAAATTCGTCCAAATCAGAATCAAAAAAATCACGATGAAAATTCTTCTTTTTAAGAAACTCATTGAGTTTCTTGTATAACTCACCTTTACGATTAGATTTAAATCGGTAATTTGTTTTGATTACAATTCTTTTATTATCAATAACAAAAGAAACATTGTCAAAAATATATATTTTTGTACCAATTTCTTTGGTCATTTCTTTACTTTTAAAATCTTTAATATATTCCATAGGAATATAAAGTTCCTTTTTGTAAAGGAATATTTCATTTTTAGAAAGATTAATTTTTCGTCTATTATGACATTCTCCAAACAAAGTGATAGTACCAATACTATTATTTCCACAATCAAACCATCCTCTATTTGTTTGGAAAATAACGCCATCAATACTATTGTAAAATAAAATATTTTCCAACTCAACATCATTAACAAAAAGAGGGCTATACCATAATTCTTTTTGTGCCAACACAGTTAATTTTTCATCATTACTCATAATTTTTCTCCTTTCATTTATTATTATACAACAAAGGTAAGCATTTTCAGCTTACCTTGCAAAAATTTAGAGTTAAAGAGTATTAAAAGTATCTTCAATTTCTTCATCACTCATTGTAGAATTAATTTTTTTAAGTCCTTCAATGAATTTTTCACCTCTAATTTGGTTATTAATGAATAATTTCTTTAAAATACCTTTTTGATGCTTACTAAGTGTTTTATACTTGCTTGCAGTCATATCAGTGCAAGTAACAAAAATATCCCATTTATCACTGTTTACATACTCCTTGTATATTTCTTTAGCTTTTTTCCTCATTTCTGAATTAACAGAATTAAGCCTGTATTGCAAATATGCAGAAGAAATGAACTTTTTCAATTCTTTGTAGTCAAGAATCAATGTACTTGAACCATGTCTAATAGTAACAGTATATAGTTTAGCATTTAATGACCGAACAATGTTCACATCACAACTGTTAAAATTAGATGGTAAATGATTACTAACCCTTATTTTAAAATCGCCAAATGTATAATATATACTATCAGTTGTATTACTATTTGTAATTTCACATTTTTTATCTAATGATAATATGTGTCTTTCAAGCCAATCTATCATTTTTTAATTCATTAAGATACAAAGTTAACAATTCAATTCTAAGGTTTTTCATTGAAGTATCATAACTGTTAAACCATACGTCCCCATTAAATAGGAAATTATCTTCATTGTAAATAAGACGATAATCATATTCATCTATATGTTTAGGAACATAATCATTGGCAATATCTAACAATCTATAAAAATACTGATTTAAAATTTTATAAGAATTTGAATCATTAATATCTATTTCGATATTTTTAACATTTTCAATTCCTTTGAATAAGGAATGACAAATATAATTTATTTCAAAGGTCATTAAATAACCTCTTGCCAATTCAACTACTTTAGTTACTTCATCTTTATTTAATGTAATTATTTTCCCTGCCATATTTATATTATTTAACATTACTTACTTGAATACATCTTCTTAGCTTCACTTAAACCTGCAATTAATCCATCCAAATATATATTCATCTCTTTTGCGGTCATATCATAATAACCACTTGAACCCAATACTCTATGAAAACAAGAAGTCCATTCTTCAAGTAAAGCATATTTACCACCACTATATTTAACTACAAGGTCTTGATTACCTGTTAAAAGTTTTAATGATTCAATTTTTTCGTCTATAATTTTTCTTGCTTGACTTGCCATAATTTTATCTCCTTTCTTTTTATATTATTCTTTCCATAATTTACCACAACAATCACACTTATATACTGTTATAGGCACTCCCCAAACATAAGTTGTTCCATATTTGTACAATTTTCCATTACAACAATGTGGGCAATCCATTTTAAAAAATCTCATACTTTCAATGTTTTTCTGTATTTAACTTTTGGGCATTGGTTTTCCCACTGAAAATAAACTTTACCTACCAATATTTCATGTTCCCACAATGTTTGTCCAAATGAACGGGTAAAGTGATAAGTATTGTCAGATGTATCAAGTATGATTAATTGGTCGTAACCATCTCTCATTGCTGTTTTCTTAGCATTTCTAATACATTTTTTATAATCGTTTGTTTCCATATAACTTTATTTTTATTTGTTTTTTTAACTAATACAAAGATAATACATAATTAGGATATTACCAAATATTTTTAGTTAAAGAATATTATTTAATAATTTCTAAAAGTTTTACAAAAACCAATTTCTCCATTACTTTTACGAATGATTTTAGTAAGAGTAATTGTTTCACCCTTATTAATACCCGAAATATAAACTTCTTCAAGTTCTTCATCAGTCAAAGGTTTTTCATCTTCTTTTTCCAAATCTTTGATATATTCCTTTGCTGTTATTTTTGCATCTTTAAGAGTTGATTCAATTTCCATCATACCCTCAATTCTATAATATTCTACTCTCATATTATTAGTTTTTTGTTTTTTTATTTGGAACTTCTACTATGTTGTAAATTTTTGAACTGTAATTTTTGCGGATAGTTGTTTTATCGAAAGCCCACAGTGCAACTATTCCATAATCACTTTCAACAAAATACCGTTTCATTACTTGTCTGAAATCCATTGTAACACCCATTCTCATAATACAACCGCATGGAACAAGAATAGGTGAATTAGCTTCTCTATAAAGAAAAACCTTTTCATCATTGGTAAGTTGTTCACCATTATTAATTTTTACAGCAAGTTCATATACTTTATTCCCTTCAACTGCATTTTTATCTCCATGAAAAATTACTTGTGCCATAACATTTTTATTATTAAAATTAATTATCTCATTATCTTATACAACAAAGGTACGAAGAATATCCGTACCTTACAAATTATTTGAGTTAATAAATCTTAATTGGATTTTAATTCATTTGTTAACTGATATAAGCTATCTACTTTTTGAATGATAGTTTCGTTTTGAAGTTCAATAGTATTGAAATGTTTTCTAAAAGGTGTCAAAAACAAATAAATTCCAACAATTAATCCAAGTACAATTAAAAATGCTTTCATATTATTATTTTTTAAGTTTATTGCACAATTCTTCAAAACTACCCTCAAAAATTATGTTTCCCTCTTTATCAATGACTTCAAGCATTTCAGTAGTGGAAATATTATCTTCAAAGAAAGTTCTCAAAGCATTAAGACTAAAAATACTAATGCGTGCAATATCATTTTCTTCTCCATAAGGAAAAACAGATACACCACCTGCATTACAGAATGTTGGTGATGTATGACGAATGCCATATTTTTTAATTTGTATAGTTTTCATGTTATTTATACTAATTCTAAATTAATTAATTATGTTTAAAAACAGCTTAAAATATTTGCAAATTAAATAAAAAATAGTATTAATATAATGGTCCTTATAATAGTTAATATTATATAATATTAAAATAAATTATATTAATATATTAAGGACCATTATATATACACTTTTTTCTGAATTATGCAAACTTTAGATGTTAAAAATAAAAAATCTCAAACCGTTCATGTCAATAATGTAATCAGCATCATCTTCTGTTAAATCATTCATCCAATTCATCTTGATACATTGAACTAACATTAACTGTTATACCCAAATATTCAAAACTAATTTCATATTCTCCAACAACTGAAAAACTTTCCAATATTTCAGACAAATGTTTTTCATTGTTCATTGGATTACTCAACATAAATGCAGCAATAGTAAGTACAGACCGTTCATCCAAAAGGTTATCATCATCTGTCAGTTCTCCATTGAAATAATTGACTATATCATTTTCAATCTTTTCATACAGTTTTGTACTAATGAATATTTCTTTACAATTCTTTTTCATTTTATTTTCTCCTTTCTTGTACTCATTTGAGTACATTTATAATGTTTTAAAAATATTTAGTTTTGTGCCTTAATTCTTCAATGTAAGAATCAATTTCTTCTTCAATGATAATTACTACACGTTTTTCAGCCACAAGTTTTAACTGATACTTGTTTTGAACAATATAGGAACTTGCATAACAGTAAAGATAATCTTTCAATTCGTTTCTGTTATCAGTCAAATCAAAAATTACATGCGCATTTGTAAACAGTATAAAATCATTTTCCAAAATATTAGCAAATATTTCTCTTTCAAAAGCTATGGAATAAACAGAACCAAAATCTTCTATCTTTTCATTAAATTCTTTTCTTGTTTTGAAACGCATAACTTTTGCAAAATCACCATAAATCAACTTTTGCAAGTTAACAGCTAAAGCTACTTTTTCTTCAAGTTCCAACATAAGCATTCTTCAATTATTATTATTGTTTGATATTTTAATACTTCTTTAACATGTTTATCATCTGTCAATACACAACAACAATCACCTACTTTTGTTTTCTTAAACTCTACTAAACCTCTCTCAACAAGTTTATCAGCCACATCATAAGACACGAAGCAAACACATTCCAATTTAGAATTAAACACATCATTAATCCCTTTGTTTGCTCTCTCGTATTCGTCATAGGTGCGATAATATAGAATCTTATCATAACCAATTTTAAGCCCATTTCTAAGACTTTTATACACTTTTGATACAATTCCTCTTTTCATGGTTTAAATGCGCTTAAAAGCTCTGAAATTGATTTATTTGCAACAATTACATTAGCACCCTCTTTCAAGAAGAAAGTTAATGAACCGTCTTTTTGTTGTTCAAACATTAATGTAGTACAGTTATTGTGTGCATCCACAAAACTTTGCCCTTCTTTTGGCTCAATTAACTTAATAAACACACCTGTTGAACCTTGTACTAATTTTGGAGAACCTTTTTTAGATAAAACTGTTACATCTATTTGTCCCATAATCTTTTGTTTTTTAATTTTTCGATATGCAAATATAAGAACTTTATTTCAATTTAGAAAAGATTTTGTGTTAAAAAATCTTTTATTATAGAATTTTCTTCTATACCAATATATAAAATAATAGGACTATTTGGCGAATAATTGTTTTTCAATCTATGATAGAGAACGATTGCTTCACATAAAGTACACAATTTATAATCATAATGACTTCTCCATACATAATTTTTTGTCATTTTTGTTATATAACCATAATCATTATCTTTTACAACAAACTTATAAGACAATAAAGATAAACTTTTTAATCTGCAATAAAGTTCCTTAAACACTTTCAGATATTTTACAAAAAGTTCTTTTTGTTCTTTGGTTGCTTCGTTTCCTAAATGATGTCCTAACCAAACCTCATAACTATCATCCCCATTTTTCTTTACAGTTTCAAAAAAGATAATCATAAGAGCTTTCCAAAAATAATTGTTAGCACTGTCATTTGGTTGCCAACATTCACCTAACAGATTATAAAAAAACTCTTCCCATGTTCTTACACCACTCCAATTTTCATAATCAATTGGGGTAACATTATTAGATGCAACTAACATTTTAAAATGTACATTACCCTCTTTATCTTCTTTGATAGTCATTGATTTAATCTTTTCGTAACTCATAACTATTATTTTTTTAATTATTATACTACAAAGATATAAAACATTCTGCAATATAACAAATTATTTGTGTTAAAGAATTATAATTTACAAATATTTGTTGTTATAGTATCTATATGTTCATCTTCGTCCATTTCAAAAATACTTACATTTACTTCTCCCTCTATTACAATCTTGTTGTTAATATATGGAGCATAAACTTCAATATCATAACATTCTCCATTAGAAAGGGTAATTGTAGTCCAATATGCCCAATTTTCACTATACCCATTATATTGTTCAATTTCTTCATCATTAATTGGAATTTCAATGTTTTCACCTTTGAAATTAAACGAAACATAGTTAAGAGTTTTAACATAATTGTCAAAATAACCCAAAGCAATAAGTACAGTAGTAGAATAAATGTTAGTAAATGCTTCTTGAATATAACCTCTACATGATTGGCTGTGTGCTTCTCCCCACCTTTCCAATATTTCTTTATGGCGGCAATCACAAAGAAATTCATTACAATATAACAAAATTAATGTTTCTGTGGAGATATTACTCCATGCGATTACTTGACACTTTTCTTTATTCATAATATTTCTTTTTATATGTTTAAACTAAAAATCCTTATCTCTATCAACATGGCAAAGATAAGGACTTTATTTGTAACTACCAAATTTTTTGCGTTAATGAATATTAATTGATTTAGCTTTAATAAGCTAACAACATTTGATATAACTTTGGACTTGTTTTTTTCAATTCTTCAATTTCATCTTTGGTGTAAATTGGAAATTTATGTAAAGTAAAATTAAATTTTTTACCTTGTGAATTGGTTTCTGTAAACTTAATAGTTTTTAACTCCATAATATTATAACGTTAAAGTTTGGTAAACAGCTTCGTAAATATCAATAGCAATACTACTTTGTACTTCGTGATAATATTTCCATTCATCATTTTCGGAATCTGAACAGTCACATTTGAACATGATATATTTCTCACCATTTGAATGTTCACCAACTTTAACAATAGTTACCATATCTTCACTCAAACTATATCCATTATCATGTTGAGCATAAGCAATATCGCATTGGTCTGATAATACTACCTCTGTTAAACCACTTTCTAAAATTAAACGAACTGTTTCTTTTTCTGCATCCTTATATAGTTTAGATGCTTTTTCACTAAAATTTATATAATTTTCCATAATTTAATTAATTTCTTTTAATGGCAACACTTTTTTATCAGCTTCCACTATTTCAAACATATTTTTTGATAATTGGGAAAGTAAACTTAAACAAACATAGATTATTGCAGTATCTTGGCTGCAATTATACCATAATTGACGTTTGTTTACTTCCTCAAACATATAAACAATTGATAAACAGTTAATTTCTTTCTTAATCACTTCTTGGTGACTTGAAATATAATTTAACATATATGCTGCAACTTCATGTTCATTTGAAAGAGTTATTAAACCATCCGCAGCAAGAGTTTTAACAAGGTCTTTCCACTGTTCTTTATTTTTTACATACCATCCCTTAGAATAAAGGATAGTATGTGATAGCCTTAACTTTTCCATAATACTTTAGATATTACCTCTGTATGAATAACTATCAATGTAACATGGTCGCTTAATATCCCCTTCAAATACTTTTACAATCTCAACATTACGTATGTTGACATTATAATATTCGATAAAGTCATTTACATCTTTGGAAGTCATAAAAACATTATTGCTTTCTAATACAAGAGCTAATCTTCCATTTTTGTAACACTTTAACGGTTTCCCATTTTCTTTAAGCTGATAGCCTATTACTTTTTTTCTCATAACTAATTTGTTTTATTATTATAATACAAAGATAATCGTTTTGCTGATATAATCCAAATATTTTATGTTAATCTACCTTAACAAAATATACCCAATTATTTTCGCTATCAATCAAATCACTGTTAATATCATCTGTAAATTCCCGAATATTAGCATAATCATAGATGAATGTGTTTTCTGAATCAGCTAAAGCATACTCATATAATTGTACATCAGTCAATTCATCAAGTTCACTTCTATCATAAACATCTACACTAAACGTTAAAATCTTTAACTTCATACTTTAATCTCCTTTTTATTTAAATGTTAATTAATCTTTTAAGTGAAAATCTTCTATCAAACAGATAATGTACACCATAGTTTTTATAAGTTGTTGATATTTTATACCAATACCAACCAAAACACATATCAATAAATTGTGTTGGTCTTTCATGTGCCATATTCATGTATGATTGGTAATTTAATTCAGTTACATTATTAGAAACATATTTAGTAACAATATCCCTTACTTCGATGTTATACTGACAATGTGCTTCAATTAATGCAGTCTGTATCAATACTCTTTTCTTCTTTGCTAATGTTAACTTATCCATTTATTTATCTTTTTAATTTTGATATGACAAAGATAATGCTTTATACCCAATTAACCAAATATATTGTGTTAATAAAATATAAATTACTCTTACCATGAATATGTTGAACAAGGTGCATTAATATCATGTTTAATTTCAATAATATCAATAATAACTTTCTTATCAAACATTAAAGAAATTTCTTTTGTTAATTTGTCAATATCCCTGCCACCTCTTCCAATTAAAATTCCTGGTCTTTTTGTAAAGATTTTTATATCAATAATATCTTTTTGTGTATCAACATTTATACCATGTATCTGTAATATGTTGGCTGTATTATATACTTTCTCAATGCAAAGATACACAGTTTTTAATGGACTATATATAGCAAGTGTTTTGCTTTTACTTCCATCCATAAAACACTCATTTTCAATCTTAAACGACAAAGCATTCATTTCATTTTTAATGAACAATTGCTTTAATCTTTTTTCAATGAATTGTTTAATTTTTATAATCATAATATTCTCTTAATTTATTGTTATATAAAGTTACTTCATTTCTGTTTGTGATTCCACATTTTTTGTAAAACCTTTCAATTTCAATATCAGAAGATAGATAGTTTGAAAACATAAAATAATTAAAATTATTGAAACGTTCTTTCTTTAATATTTTTCCACAATCATAACAATAAGTAATTTTAATAAGTGTTGGTATATCTTCCAAATCATCATTATCTGTCATTTCATCATAAAGATAATCTCTTATAATGACATAACGTATATCATCATGTGGGCAAATACATTTTTCTGATTTTAACAAAATTCTTTTAAATAATTTTTTAATATATTCCATAGGCTTAAAATGTTAATTAAATATAAAATCATACGCTTTCTGTACACTATCAAAACTAATGTATAAACAGTCATTTCCGATTGAAATACCTAAATCTGACTTGTGCATAGATACATTATAACCTTGTTGCATGATAGCAATTATCATAGTAAAATCATCCATATTATTCAATGTATAGAATTAAAAATTTATATGCTTTCTCCACATTATCAAATGTAAGTAAGAAAAGTTCATCACAAACTGTTATTCCATTATCATAGGAGTGGTGAAGTACAATAAAACCCCTCCCCTTAATAACTTGTATCATTTCATGCTCTTTCATAATTTATCTCCTTTCTTATTTGATATATGCAAAGATAAAGAGAATATATTTCTTATCCAAGTATTTTGTATTAATAATAGTTAAAATAATATTAAATAAAAAATGCTGACTATTTTCACAAACAATCAGCATAGGAAATAAAAAGTATGTTTTTAGTGTAAAATTGTCATTTTAATTTTTTCATCAAATATTAACGTTTTATCAGATGGATGTAATAATATATCTACTCTATGATTAAAACGCTTATTCATTACATCCCTTACTTCATAAGTACCGTAACCATGTATATATACTTTTTTAGGCTTATCTTTAGGGAATAACCAAAGCAAATCACGAGAAATTGCGCACCACTTTATTTTACCTTGTTTCAATTTATTTAAATCAATTTTACTACCATCAGCCGTAATTAATGGATTATCATCACATTGTTCTTTAACAGGTTGATAACAAGTTACTGTTACATGCGTAATAACATTTTTTGCGTTTCTGTTTTTGCCAAATGAAAAAATTGAACAAAAACAAAGTATTGTTAGAATAAATATACTTCTCATTATAAATCTAATCATTCATTAATAATTCTTAAAAACTCTTTTAATCTTATTTTAAGATATTCTTCTAATTCTTCTTTGTCTGATATTTTTCCTGCAATTTCACTTGCAAAAAACTTAGCTTGTTCATTAATAACTATATTAACATCAGAAGTATAAGAATAAAAATCAACAATAGAATAATTTTCAATTGGACTATATACTACATATTTACCATTTGGAACAAGAGTATGAGTCTCTTGTGAGTTCTCTGCTCGAACTGTTCTCTGGAATCCT
>OGYK01000464.1_pt1 | contig 33917 bp, 67 predicted proteins | sample 1576501 | NCBI WGS metagenome assembly OGYK01 (sample SAMEA3541530, study PRJEB24748) | human gut metagenome | biome: human gut; feature: human-associated habitat; material: faeces | place: China | collected 2012
TTCAGATTTGGCTATGCCGAGCCGCATCCTATCTTCGAGAATCAAAGATAGAGATTCAGGGGCTTGAAGTCCAATAAGATCTTGTGTTAGTGAGTAATCATCGCAATAGGCTTCAAAATTCATTACGGAGCTGATGCTGATATCTTTTGATGAGTTGTTTGCAATCTCAAACTCAAGGATTAAGAACTCGTTTCCTTCGTCAGGGGTAGTATATTCCCCACCAGCAGATTCGGTGATGTTCACAAGTGTAATTTCAACATCATTGAGATTCACAGTATCTCCAACGTTAAATACAGTCTGTTCCGGCTCTGATTTATTCTTTGAAGTATCTTGCGTTGCGTCAGTAGAAGTGTCACTGTTTACTTTTTTAGGTCCGTCATCCTTTCCACCAATAACAGAACCTATGATACCGAGTATAATAATTACGCCGATAACAATTAATACAGTTTTTAAACATCCACCTTTCTTTTTCATTCGTGTTTCCCTCTCTTTCTTTTAGTGATAGAGCCTTGTTTGCTAAGCGCACCACACGCTTTATATAAATCCCTTCCGGGAGTTATATCTTTAATCATCTAATATTATTTCAATACCGACTTCTTTAGCTTTTTCCATAAGCAATAAGAAATTCTTTGTTTCAGTTCGCTTCATTCTGCGGTAAGCAGAAAAGCTTTTTGGAGCATCATCCGGCAAAGCATACACAATACGATAATACTCTTTTCTATCACGCATCTGAGTGTCTCGTTTCTTTTTATCCTCTGTATATAGAATATAGTTTCTCTTTTCTTCTTCTGTCCTATCATCAATATACGGGCGTGTACTTGCTTGAATCACATCTACATCATTTCCGAATTTATCTTTTATAGCGTTACTATACTTGATGGAAAAAGGCGCAATGGTATGTCTGCATCCATCATGAACTTTCCCGGTTTTTAGAATCACTTCAGGCAATTTTGGAAAAATTTTACTGTTACCAGATAAGCTATACACTCGCCCTTGAAGTTTGTTGCATATCTCACAGCATGAACAATGAGCGCTCATCTGTACTAGATCCGTATTGTATTTTTTACAATTCTTAATAGTTAGATTAGTAATTTCTAATGACAAGTCTTTTACTATTCCATGTTGTTTGAGATAACTTTTAATCTTTAGCTCTTCTGATTCAGCTTCTTCCAATCTCAGCTCCTGCAGCAATACCTTGCAATAACATAGATAATCTTCTTCTAAAAACCAATTGTTTGAAGCTGCCATAAAAAGGTAGAGTCTTCGGTAAAGATGATCAGACTCATTAACAAGACCATTGGTTCTTAGAAGACCTGCTTTCATCTTTAGGAAATAATCTAAACTTCCAGTTATTCCGTATCCGTTGAAACTTAAAAAAGACGGGATTGGAAGTTTATCTATATCGTTAATATCATGCAAATCATACAATTTACCATCTGAATTTATAAACCTAGCATTGTAGGTATATTCTGTCTCTTCAGGAGTTACTTTACATAACTGTCCATTTTTGAAGTAGAGAACTTGATATTTTTTTGATAATTCCAATTTCTTTGTACTTTCTAATTTTAATTTATCTAGAAATGAATTTAGTAAGTCCATTGTCCGCACCTTATTTTAAAGCATTTTAATAACCGTAAGATATGGGATGAAGTATATTACATAGTTATCCACTGTCGTATAAACTCCATACTTATCTCTGTAACAGCTGATACATTCTTCTAAGTATTTCTCTGTTACTTCTAAATATTCTGCAATCTCATATCTGTTTCGACATCCAAACTCAAATGCATTAATGATTCCGGTGAGTCCGATCAGACGGTTGTAACCATGTAATCTAGCTTGACGCTCCTGCTTCCTGTTCCATGATTTTGAGATATCACAGATATTTCCAACAGTTGTGTGGTGATGTCCAAGTTCTTCACCTAGTACACAAGTCCTTTCTATTGTTGTACGGAGCTTTGAACTCATTCCGATAACACCATCTGCATACAATCCGTGAATCCTATCACTTTCAAAATCACACGATACAATCTCTACACCGTCCTTGCAGGCTTCATCTTCAAGTCTTTCATAATTATTCATGTGAATCCCTCCCACTACAGCATATCTTCCTACGTGTACAATAAAAACACTATCTTCTCTTATTTTTTACAAATGCAGCAAAGTTTCTAATTTCTTCCATCTCGGATTCAGTGTATTCGTCACCCTCGAAGTGCGCTGCGAGAGTTGTTGGTTCATTATCGATGCCGAGCAATGTATCTGCAGATACATTCAGAGAAGAAGCAATCTTTTTGATTGTATCCACATTAGGTTCTCTTTTTCCACTTTCATATAAAGAGTATGTCGATTTTGCTACGCCGATATTTTCTGCCAAATCTTTCTGCGATATGCCGGATTTAAGCCTAGCTTCTTTTAAATTCTCATTAAAATTATCACCCATAATGTTATTCCTCCTGTTACATATGATTATAAATATGTGAATGCAAAGTGTCAATAAAAAGTTTACAAAATGCAAAGAAAAGTATTGACAAATTTGCAGAACGCAATTATAGTATAACTGTGGTTTGCAAAACGCAAACAATAAAGCGAAAGGAGAATAAAATTGTTTAGGAACTTAGAAGCAGAACAGGCTAGATTCAATTTCACAAACCAACAGATGGCTGAAAAATTAGGTATGTCAAGAGTTTCTTATGAGAACAAAAAGAAATCAGGAAAATTCACAGCATTGGAAGCAAAAAAGCTGTGCAAATTGTTCAAGGTTAAATTTGATTATCTTTTTGAAACAAAAGAGGAAAAGTAGAAAGGAGAGAAGAAATGATGGTAGCACAAAAAGTAGATACAGCAATAGAATGCGTGTGCGACTTTTTAAAAAGAGAAATCGAAAAAGTTTCATCTATTTATGAAAGTCAAGAATTAACAGAATTAACAAAAGCTCTAGCAGAGCTGGTGTCTGCTAGAGCGAAACTGAACTAGTTTTCATTCTCACTAAGTTCAACTAATTTGTTGTAGATTTCCTGCATAAATTCAGCAATACGTGCTCCACCATCTTTATTTGCAGAAGCGTTGGAGTTTGAGAGTTTAGCTACGGTAATCTCAACGGTTTTGTTAATTAAGTCTTGATTTCTTGTCATAAAAATCTCCTTTCGTGATTACTCGGCATGGCAGTGCCTGTATTTAAAGTATAGAAGATAAGGAGTGAAAAAGCAATGGAAGTTCAGATGACACTTATCATTTAAGAAGAGTAAAAAGAAAGGAGAAAGGAAATGCTTACACAGATATGGAATGAGTTATCATCACCAGAGAAGTTGGTAGTGATTGTGTGGATGGCAGCTATAGTAGGAGCTATATTAATGCACATATCAGGAGTGATAATGGATCATGTACTCGACCCGTTTGAAGGACATACAGGAGCTATATTAACGATTGCCTATTTAGTATATGCCGTTATAGTGTGCTACATATTCGGACAGGTGATGATTGCGATTAATTAATTATTTTCTTAATGGTTTATAGTGGCGTAGCTCCTTCTTAATACAAGGAACAATATGCTCGTTCAGTAAAAAGGTAAGACGCTCTTGGTTCTTATCAGGATTGTTTTCTTGAACCAAATTACAATATTCACGAAAGTATACAAAGTCCTCTTTTGAAACATACGGACTAAGAGCAAAGTAAGCTTTCATTAAACCATTGATATATCGATCAGAGTCAAGATGAAGTTGTCCGGTATAAGATAGGAAATTTTCAAATAGATCTCTTTTGTGATTGAACTCGTTGTCATAAACGTTTCTTTTGAAATCAAGATGCTTCGCAATCAGTTTAAAAAGATTGTCTATGATAGCGGTAATCGGTGGAGAAACTAAAGCAACAAGAGCAATGAGAGCAACAATATCATTTGCGATCAAATTTTTTAAAGCTTCAAACATGGTAACAACCTCCTACGTGATTTAAACATATTATATCATATGGAGATAAAAAAGGAGAGAAGAAAGGAAGAATATGAATAACTTACAGATTTTTAATTCAGAAGAGTTCGGTGATATCCGAACAGTGCAACTTAATAATGAAATTTATTTTGTAGGAAAAGATGTGGCAGAAGCACTTGGATATTCCAACGCAAGTAAAGCTGTTTCGACTCATGTTGGAGAAGAAGATAGGATTTTAAAAGTCCTTGAAGCAGATTCCCAAAATGGGAATGTGGTAAAAACTCAGACAGCACTTATCAACGAATCCGGCTTATACGCTTTAATCTTTGGGAGTAAGTTGGAATCCGCTAAGAGATTCAAGCACTGGGTTACATCAGAAGTGCTTCCGACAATTAGAAAGACCGGTTCTTATCAGAAACCAATGAGTCCAGTAGAAATAATGCGTATTCAATTAGGCATGATTGACGATCATGAGGACAGGATTACAGACCTGGAGCAGAACATGACACTGGATTATGGTCAGCAGATGACACTTGGTGATGCAGTTAGCAAAGCAGTTATTGATGCACTTGGAGGAAAAGAAAGTAATGCATACAAGGAAATCAGTAAAAAAGTTTTTGCTGAGTGTAACAGGGATTTGAAGCATTACTTCAATGTAAATGCTCGCAATAACGTGCCGAAGAGGAAATTCGATGAAGCTGTCAACTATGTGAAGAATTGGCAGCCATGCACAAATACAAGGATTATGATTCAGGACTGCAATGCGCAGATAAGCTTGTAAGAGGGGGGATAAAAGATGGAGCTTCAACTTATCCATTGCGGATCACCAATGATATATGAATGTGCTAGAGGGGGGGTACGAAGATGGACATTTTCTTACATACCAGAGCAAGATGCAATAGTTATGAATAAGAACCACAAAAATTACGAAGATCACAAAAAACTTTTGCTTATATACCTAAGTTTTGATGATTTGCAAAGAAAAGAGTTTTTACCAATGGCAAGAAGCCTCGGAACAACATTCTTTGATTCAATTAATAAGGTATTGAGAATCCGAAAGAAGATTCATCGTAATAAGTACAAACAGTAACAAAGATTTGGGGAGAAGGAAGTGATGCAGATGACAAAAGCACAAGCCGTTGCAGAACTGGAACGTATCCAAGAATTGCTTCCTCTGATTGCTGAAGCTGTCAAAGAAGAACGAAAGCCAGTGAACAGATACGCAAAGACATCTTACTTTAAAGAAGCTTACGGTCAATCAATGGGAACTGTTAAGAATCGGAAATACGGAATCATGAATCAGATCAAGCTAGGTCGGTATCCAAAAGATGCGATTATTGACAGATACATTGATAAAGCGGTCTACGCAGATTACAACCGGTTCTTCAAACATCTCGAAGGTGCTACGAAAAAGTATGTGCCTGAATATGATCCGGTAGAAGCAATGGTGTTAGTAAGAAAAATGGAAGGCAGAGAAGAATATGAACTGTCGCAATTGTAGAAAAAGGAAACACTGCATAGAGAGAAGCAGAGGTTATCCGTGTATATCTTACAAGAAAGAAGGTGAGAAAAATGAATCAGATCGATATGATTGACATCCAAAGAAGAGCAATCCAGATAGTTAATACCAAGAGACAGCCAAGAAGAATTGAGCATGATGACAGAGAAGAAACAACGTCAGCGGTTACGACAGTAGTTGCGATGGGATTGGTAGTTGTCTTAGGAATCGCAACATGGGTTATCTTCGGATATTAAAAAAGAGTGCCGTGATAAAGGTGGCAACCTTCAGGCACTCGGGTAAAAAACCAACTTAATAATAACAATTTAAAAAGGAGAAAGCAATGAAAAAAGATAATTTTACCATAACTTTGGATAAGCTGAACGCAATCATTCCAATATTTGCATCAGAGTTTTGTGGCATGAATGGTGCCAAAGACGAAGATTTGATTATGAAAGCATCAGCATACATTTTCGCAAACATAGAACGGTACGTGCATGGAGATAGAGACGTTGACGAAAAACTTCTTGCAATTAGCACACTTGTTCTGCAATTAGTACAAGAACTGCCACTGTGAAAGGAGAAAGCAATGTTGTTAGAAAAAACACTTGAAGTAAGCGTTTCAAAATTTGAAGAGCTGTGCAAAACAGATGCACGAATGGAAACGCTCAAAGCTTACATCAGCAATGAAGAAAACGGATATATCAAGCTGGACACAGTGAAAGCAATTATTGGACTTCCGGTTAAGCACGAAGAGCCTTCAGTTTGGGAGCATGAGGAACTGTCCTTTGATGAATTGGGAATCACACAACATAAGATGCATAAGAGACTTGCAGGCAATTACAATGCGGAGGAAATGAAAGATGAACGAACTGAAATTTAATGTGGTACAGAGTATTGGAGAAATCACAGCTAACTTTGATGAATTTAAGAACCAGGTGTCACAGGAACTTGAGAAATATAAAAGTAAAGAGTTTACGGAAGATACAAAAAAGGATGCGAAGAAAGACCTCGCAGAGCTGAGAAAGAAAAAGGCAGCAGTAAACGAGAGAAGAATTGAAGTAAAGAAAGAATATATGAAGCCTTATGATGAGTTCGAAGCTAAGGTGAAGGAACTTATCGAACTGATCGATGAGCCGATCACGTTAATTGACAGCAAGGTTAAAGAGTTTGAGGAAAAGCGCATTAAAGAGCGTAGAGAAGAGATCCAGATTGCTTATGAAGAGATTGTTCCGGAAGAATTGCAAGATTACATTCCACTGGAAAGAATCTACGGAAGTAAGTGGACGAATGCCGGTACGAAAATGAAAGACATTAGAGAAGAACTTACTAGCAGAGTTGCAACTACAAATGCTGATATCAATGCTATCAAAGCCATGAGATCAGAAAAAGAAGAAACTGCTCTCAACTTCTATATGGAAAACAACAATCTGGCATCAGCAATTAAGTACCTTAGTGATTACGAAATTCAGAAAGCAGAGATCCTTAAGAGAAAAGAAGCAGAAGAAGCTGTCAGAAGAGAAAGAGAATTGGAAGCTGAAAGAGAACGCATCCGTCTTGAAGAACGTAGAAGAATTCTCGAAGAAGAGGAAATCAAGAGAAAAGCGGAGAAAGAGACTGTTGAAAAGCTGAAAGAAGTAGATGAGGAACAGGCAAGATTCTTGAGCAGCGAAGAGTCTAAGAAGGTAATTTACACCGTTGTTGCTACAGAAGAGGAACTTAAAGATATTGAACAGGCAATGACAAGCTTTGGTGTTTACTTTGAAAGGAAGGATGTTTGATGAAGATTGGAGAAAAGTTATCCAAACTGCAGCAGGATATGAAAGTCCCAAAAGATCAATATAACAAATTTGGTAAATTCTATTATCGAAATGCGGAGACGATTCTTGCTGAATTCAAGAAATATGAAAAGGATTTAAAGGTCTTTCTGACGCTGAAAGACGAAATTGTGGAAGTTGTTGGGAAGGTGTATATAAAAGCCACAGCAACTTTGGTTGATTGCGAATCAGATGAGGAGATTTCTGTAACTGCTTATGCGAGAGAATCAGAGGAAAAGAAAGGAATGGATGAAGCGCAGATTACTGGATCAGTATCCAGCTATGCAAGAAAATACGCATTGAATGGTTTGTTTCTTTTGGATGATGTGAAAGATCCTGATTCTGATGAATATGAAAAGCAGAAGAATCAAGACAAGTCTGATCAGAAAGATGGGAAGAGTACAAGCAGCAATATAAAGATTAATCAAAATCATATTAATTCTCTTCGGAGTTTGTTTACTGAAAATGGAATTGATGAAAGTAAAGTACTTGTATTGTATAAAGTGCAGAAAATAGAAGCGCTGACGATTAGCCAGTATAAGAATGCTTTTGATCACGTAAAAGAGTTGAAGGAGAGTTGTAGTGTATAAATGAAGTTCACCGGAAAGTTAAAAGAGCCAATTATTGACTTTGCTACACGGCGGATGACCATTCTATTTGAGCCACAGGAAGACTTTACACAGGCATATGAGGAATTGAAAGACTGTGAGAAGTTAAGCCTTGAAATCAAGCGATACAGAAGGAAAAGGAGTCTGGATGCGAATGCCTACTACTGGGTGCTGCTCGGTAAGTTTGCAAAAGCAATAAGCCTGTCAAATCCAGAAGCACATAATCTAATGTTGTGCCGGTATGGTCAGCCAGAGATATTCGAAGGAAAAGCGGTATATATGACAATCCCAGATACGGAAGAAGCTGAAAGAAAAGTCAGGAATGCCACGGATTATCACTTACAACCAACTTCCCAGATAAGAGAAGGAAATGATGGGATTACATATCGGACCTATAAGCTTCTGAGAGGATCTCATACTTATGATAGCGCGGAGATGGCAAGATTAATTGACGGACTGATTACAAGTTGCAAAGAAGCTGGAATATCTGAAAGAGAGATTGCTACACCAGATGAAAAGAGAATTCTGAAAGAAAAGTATGGTGTGGACATTGGCTAAACGATTGAAAAGTGTGTTCACTGATGATATGGACCACTGTTACTTCACTGGATATCCTTATCCACACATACACCATATCTTTTGCGGTAGTAGAAGAAAGATATCTGAGAGATACGGATTTGTGATTCCCCTTGCACCGTATCTCCATGAATTCCAAAAGGGGAGCGTACATGACAATCCGAACCACGGACTGGACTTGGAACTCAAGCAGATGGCTCAGAGATATTTTGAAGAGCATATAGGCAGCAGAGAAGAGTTCAGAGAGGTGTTCGGAAAGTCTTGGCTATAACCGGTATTAACCTAGCGGATAAGGTTAATATATAAACTCCTAATGGCTGACTGAAACAGTATGTCACAATCCTTAATCAGAGCCATGATGATTCATCTCCTCGGCTTTGTCCGGGGAGAGAGAGGAGACCGATGGAAACTATTAACATACTAGATTACATCCGTGTAGGTCATGACAATGGCATCACAAGAGCTGAGCTGTCTGATCTGACCGGAATAGATGATAGAACAATTAGAGACATGATCCATTATGCAAGACGAGATATACCAATTCTCAACATGCAAGATGGAAGAGGGTACTTCATACCAGACATGAACATCTTAGAAGAAAGAATGATGCTGATGAAGTACATCAGACAAGAAGAAAGCCGGCTGAAAAGTATCGGCTGGGCATTAAAAACAGCAAGGCGAACAGCCAAGAACTGCAACATGGAGGTAGACACAGATGAACTCGAACCGAAAAGGGAAAGAAGGAGAAAGAGAATTAGCAAATCTGCTTAAAACACATGGATATGATTGCCGAAGAGGACAGCAGTTCTGCGGATCCAATGGAGATGCAGATGTAGTTGGTCTTCCTGGCATCCATATTGAGTGCAAGAGGGTAGAGAAGCTTAACATCTATGAAGCTGTGGAACAGTCCATAAACGATGCGAGAGAGGGCGAAATGCCTACGGTAATGCATCGGAAGAATCACAAGGATTGGCTGGTCACAATGACAATGGAAGATTGGATGAAATTATATGAAAGGCGATTACATAAAGATTAATCGGTCACTTCTCGAGTGGGGGTGGTACAAAGACAAAAACACTTCCAGATTGTTCATACACATGCTTTTAAAAGCGAACTGGAAGGACGGATTTTTCTTAGGAATTGAGATAAAAAGGGGGTCATTCGTATCTTCTTTAGCCAAATTATCTGAAGAAACTAACCTTTCAGTTAGAGAGATAAGAACAGCAATAAAGCACCTAGAATCGACAGGCGAAGTGACAAGCAAAAAATATAACAAATTCAGCGTATTTACGGTAAATAATTACTGTTCGTATCAATCGAGTGACACGCAAAGTGACAAGCAAGTGACAAGCAACCGACAAGCAAGTGACAAGCAAGTGACAACAATAGAAGAAGGGAAGAAAGGAAGAAAGAAAGAATATATAGATACTAACGTATCTATAAAGCAGCATAGCATTCAATCCATCATCGATGCATGGAATCAGCTAGAGCCTTACGGAATCACAATGATTTACCGCATCAACCCGGGTTCTAAGAGATGTATTTCACTGATTGCCTTACTTGAGCAATTCGGAGAAGAAAAAGTGATACAAGCTGTTGATAAGGTCAAACAGAGTGACTTCCTTCAGGGAAAGACAGATGCGAGATTCTCACTGAACTTCAATTGGTTCATCAATCCGAATAATTTTGTGAAGGTGCTTGAAGGAAAGTATGATGAACGGCACGATAAGAAACCAGCAACGAAGAACAATAACAACTTTGAGAGAAGACATTACGACATGGATGATCTGGAAAGTAAGTTGCTAGGAAGGTGATTAAGAATGGCAGAAGCAAATAAAGGCTGGGCGGTATGCTCAGTCTGTGGAAAAGAATTTGAGATAGTCGGCAACCGGAAGAAGTGCTGTAGCAAGGCTTGCGGAGAAGAAAGAAGCCGAAGACAGTGTTGTGAGAGAGGAAAGGCGAGATACAGAGCCTTGAGTCCTGAACAGAAAAAGGAACTGGCAATGAAACGAAAGCAAGCCAAACCGAAGAAAGTAAAAGGCGCAAAAGAACCGAAGTATCGAAGCGAATTAGTAAGAGTCGCAGCTGAAGCAAAGCAGCATGGTATGAGCTACGGAGAATATATTGCAAAAAGCGAAAGGAGAAGAGATGGGAAAAACGATTGATGCAGAAACGTTTCTTTCGTGGCTGAATGAAGCCGAGGAAGAATTGAAGAACACAATGGTAGATGAACTGAATCCGGACCGGAAGGATGAAGGCATCCTACTCACAACAGAGACTGTCAGAAAGTACATCGAGAAGATGTGCAAGATTGACAATGCTGACAAAGCACATGGCTGGATACCAGTGACAGAAAGACTTCCGGAAGATGAAAGAGATGTACTACTCACACTTGAGTCAACGAACGGTAACGGATACAGAGAGTACAGTGTAGGGTGTTACATCCAAGTGTTTGACGAGGACGCAGAGAAGCACTGGCTTGACAGACAGTATGGATATCTAGAGTGGGATAAATACTCAAACGGACACGGTGGATGCTCACTGTACAGAGTTACAGCATGGATGCCGATTCCGAATCTATACAAAGGTTAGAGAGATAAGAGAAGGAATGAACAGACAAGAAGTAGAGGATGATGCTCAGCTTGAGTTTATCAAAAAATGGAAAAGTAAGAAGCGGAAGAGAAAGAAGCTACTAGAAAGGCTGAGAAAGAGAGGCAAGCAATGAAATACAAAGTTGGAGATAAAGTAAGAGTTAGGAGAGACTTGAAAGAACGAATGGGTTATGGTTGCCAACGGTTCACTGATGCGATGAAAAAACAGATGGGAAAAATCGTGACAATATCCAATGTCGTAGACGATAGATACTATTACATCAAAGAGGATAATTATAATTGGACAGACGAAATGCTTGAGCCAGTAGAGGAAGAACTGACAGCAGAAGAAGCAATTATACTTAGAGGCGAAATGTGTGAGGGAAGGAGTTGCAGTCATTGCAAGCTGAGTGCCTATAACAATGGCACGGGTATTACCTGTAATGAATTAGCGGTAAAACATCCTGAACGATATATCGAAGTCCTCAAACAGTACAAGAAAGACCATGAAAAGAAAGAAATTGAAGTTGTGAAGAAAACCTGTTGCCTTGTAATAGACGAAAAAAGAACGATTGTTCACGAAGAGGAAATTGACAATCATGATTCTTGCGAGGAAGTGCTGAAAAGATATTGCGAAGAGCATGACGGAAAGTTTTTTGCAATATGCGAAAGCAGATATGCGGTAAAGGAGTAAGTCATGAATATTGGAGACAAGATAGATTACATGATTCAGTGTTTGAAAGTCGCAAAAGCTGAGTATGATTACATGGCTGATTACATTGCCAATGAACCGACTGAAAGGCAAGAGTTGTGGAAGTTTCTTGATACACACAGAAATCCAAACAAAGCATTGATTAAAGACAACTTGAAGAATGTGGCGAGAATGGGATTCCAACTTGCGAATGAGGTGAAATGATGGAATCAGAATGCCTTACATGTAAAAAGCATTATTCACAAGGTGGCGATTGTTGGGAGCATAAGCGGAATTGTCTCTATTATGACAAAGAACCAAGAGGAAAAATGATGCGGACTACATTTTCGTTTGAGATGAAATCTGATGCAGAGAATACGCTCATTAAACAGGGTGAGAAGCTGATTATTGATAATCCGGGAAAAGAAATCGAAATAACCATTATCCAAATTAATTGGGTAGACATGGAGAATATGGTTTGTAATGTGACTGGAAATTATCACGAAAATGAAGAACCGATGCACGAAAAAATAAAGAAATTTAGGGTTGTAAGAAAATAAAAACGAAAGGAGCAGGAGATTTGCTGGCCAGCGTGAAAGGATCCTTTGCTCCGAGAAGAAAATGAAACAGAAGAAAATGAAACAGAAGAAAATAAAATGTGAAATCTTTCGAGATTCCATGCAGAATTACAAGAGATATGCAATCCCACCAGCGCAGCTAATCATAGCCGACGTGCCGTACAATGTCGGTAATAACTTTTATGGCAGTAATCCTATGTGGTACAGAGGTGGAGAAAATAAAAACGGTGAAAGCAAACTCGCAAAGAAAGCAGCATTCAATTCCGATTTTAATTTTAATTTGTATGAGTATTTCCATTTCTGCTCAAAGATGTTAAAGAAAGAACCTAAGAAAGCTGGTAAGCGTGGCAGAAGTTCTGATGCTCCGTGCATGATTGTATTTTGCAGCTTTGAACAGTTAAGCACACTGATCAATGCAGCTAAGAAACATGGCTTTGTGAATTACATACCGCTTGTGTTTGTAAAAAATTACAGTCCACAGGTATTGAAAGCGAATATGCGTGTTGTAGGTGCTACGGAATACGCTTTGGTATTATACCGGGGCAAATTACCGAAATTTAGAAATGGCGCACAGTTTGATGAAAACGGAAAAACGATTCGAGGTACAGGGCATATGGTGTTCAACTGGTTTAAGTGGGAGAAAGATGGAAAAGAGATACCTAAAATTCATCCGGCTCAGAAACCAGTGAAATTGCTGGAACAACTGATTCAGACATTTACTGATCCTGGAGATGTGGTTATTGACCCATGCTGCGGTTCTGGAAGTACGTTGCGAGCAGCGAGAAATCTCGGTAGAAGTGCATTCGGTTTTGAAATTGACCGAAACTTCTATGCAAGAGCTAAGAATGAAATGCTGAAAGTTGAAAAAGAGTCGCAGATGAGCATTGAAGACTTCCTGGAGGTAATGCTGAAATGAAAGATTTGCGTAGGTGGTAAGAAATGAATATTGAATTAAAAGAGATAGACAAAGACACATTGAAAGTTGGAGATTGGGTCGGGATTGCAAGAAAAGTGAGTTACGGATGGGGTTCATCATTCCGGCATGAACTGATTTTTCCGGCACAAATTACAAGAATCACTCCAAAGCGAACCAAGTTCTTTACGGATAAGTTTGGAGAGCATGACAAAAAAGAAGTATTTTATGAGTGCGATAGTGAAGCTGAGAAAGAAACTTTTCTTGCTAAGGCATTTTGTTCTATTAAAAACGGAATATTTGAGTTAACCGAATTGAAAAGAAATGATCGCATCGGAAGAATCAGTGATGAAGATTTGCCGGAAGTAGCGGAACACATGAAAGCAATTATGGAGATTATGGATAAATACAAGGAGTAGCAATGTTTGAAGAATTATATAAATTCATATCCAGATTGCATTACGGGATAAAGTTCATGCCGGAAAAGGATTTTGACGAGCTTTTATCTCGGTGCGACTGGGAGCAAAAGATGTATGCATTGTGCTTTAGATATTTGAAAACGTGGAGAAAAATCATGAGAGTACCTTGACAATTGAATATTGATGGTTGGAGTGGTATAATTTATAAAAAATTGCAGGAGAGTTTTATGGATTGGAATTTATTTTGGTCAGCATTTGGAGCGATAGGATCGACATTAGGGTCTTTTATTACGGCAATTGCATTGATTGTGGCAATAAAACAATATAAGCAGCCGCTAAAAAAAAGAATTGATGTGGATGTATACAAAATTTGTAATTGCATAGATAAGAATGAATTAGTAGATCTATATTGTGTATCAGTTAAAAACAGAGGAGTTCGGCCGATTACTATACAGAGTATTTGTGTTGAATTTGATAAGACGTCAATTATAATTGATAATTGGAAATATGAACGTACAGAAAATGTTAGATTACCATATCAATTAGAACAAGAAAAATTCAAGAATTTTTACTATGAAATGGCAGAATTTAAAAGTATTCTTTATCAAATTACTGATGGAAAGATACCAAATAAGAGTTCGAAATTTAAAATATTAGTGCTAGATTCGCTGGGAGAAAAATATACTTGTAAGAAAAAACATAAAATTAGTGAATTGTTTGAGGATAATTAAAGTTCTTGAGGGTTTGTCAAACTTATTAGAGATGTAATATCTACCAACCATCAATATTCGGTGGTTGGTATTTTTTTACGCTTTTTTAAGAAGAAAGGAACGAAACATAATGGCAAAGTTTAATATCGAAGTAGAACTGGACTGGGTAGACGAGGAAAGTGGATACACAATTGATGAAGAAATCAAAGAACAGGTTGTAAGTGGTGTGAAAGATGCACTTCTTAGGAAAGCAACAGATGAAGCAGTACAGAGAGTGGATAAGGCTATTGCAGATAAGATTCTTGAAGCAGAAGGAACGATTCAAGATACTGTAGACAAATTTGTCGAGACCGTATCGCAAGAAAAGATTGCAAATATCATGATGCCGACAAGAACAGGTTCATGGAGCAATGATGTAAAATACATTCCATTGTCTGAATATGTTGGAAAGAGATTTGAAGCATTTTCTAAGGAAAAAAGGTATGACAAACACGGAAATACTACCACCTATTCGAGTGAGCGAGAATTATCTATGGCTGAACTACTCACATGGCAATATCTTGAAAAAGAACTTGGTACAAAAGTAGAAAATATGATTGCTACTGCAAAAAGAGAAGTGGAAGAAAGTCTTGTGAAGTCACTGGAACAGAAATTAAAAGAAAATCTTGCGAAAGAAACGATCGAGAGAATGAATATCCCTGATGTTTTGAAGAGGTTCAGTGAGATGGCACTTGAAGATAAAGCTGAATAGATGGGCTGGAATGATGGAAGAGAAGATAGAAGCATCAGAAGAAGACGAAATGAAAGTTATTGTTGATAATGCAAAGCAGCTGAGCTATGAAGCGGATAAAGAGGGAATCACAGGATTTATGTACGGGGCAGCTGTCAGTATTCTTTCTAAATACTGGGAATACGGAGAATGTCTAAGAAAATGGCACAACAAAGATTATGGATATGACGGTGACGGCGTTGCAAATCCGGCGGTTATAACTGTTGGCTGAAAAGGAAAGCACATGGTCATGGCAAGAAGAAAGAGGGAATAGAAATGAGACTAAAACCAGTAGTAAAGGCAAGTGAGTTTGTAAGATTCGGATTCAAGCCTTGCCGAGGACTTCCGAAAAGCGCAGAGAGTTACTATCTCTGCGTGAAGAACGGACACAGAGTGATGTTTGTGGACAGTAAGCATTTTACTGAATCTGAATGGCCGATCAAAGATGCAAGGATCCACAAGAATCCAAACTGTAAATTCAGCGACAAGCGGACTGCAACCGAGATTGAGTGTGAGTTGGTTGTGAATGGCTTGCTGGAAGAGGTGAAGGAATGAAAGAGAGATTAACAACATACCACTGTGGAAAAGCAGTGATTAAGGACAAGAATAAGCTGTCAGAAGCTATGGAGAAGTTAGCGGAGTTTGAGGAAAAAGAAAAATGTGGAGAATGGCTTGATGCTATCGAACTTGCGAAAATTGCTATTGCACTGCAAAGCCAAAAGCGCATTCAAGTAAAGCCGATTATCTTAGATGTACTGAACGGAGATATCGACTATGTATGCCCTTTATGCGATAAAGAGGTAATGTCGGATGCAGAGAGCAGAAACAACTATTGTGGCGAATGTGGTTGTAAATTTGATTGGAGTGAGATTGATGCTAAGACCAAAAGTGAAAGCTAGTGAATTCAAGAAATTTGGATTCAAAAGATGTAAAGGGATTCCGAAAGAATTAGAGTGCTACTATCTTTGTATTGCAAGAGGTTCAAAAATGCTATTTGTCAGTGATGTGTGTTTTTGCATAAACAATTGGGATGAAAATGACCCTAGAATACATGCAAAAGCTAATTGTAGATACAGAGATATGAGAACGGCATTAGATGTGGTGTATGAATTAATTAAAGCAGATATGTTAGAAAGTAGGTGTCCGTAGATGAGAAGATTAATCGATGCAGATGCGCTGATAGAATTTATAGATGCTGGACGTTTACGGCATCCGGGAGAACTTGCTTTTTCGGAGCAGGATGTAGTTAATATGCTGAATCATGCGCCGACAGCTTACGATGTGGAAAAGGTTGTTGAACAACTAAATAAAGAATTAGAACTTGCTGATGAAGAAAAGCGTAGATGTACAACAGAAAATATGTTGCAATTTGATGAAACAAAAGGGTATGCAAGAGGAATGGCGTGCGCTATCGACATTGTAAAACGAGGTGGAAGAGATGAAAAATAAAGAAAAATATTCAAAAGAGATTGTGGAGATTGCTTGCAAAGGACACGATTTTAGGGTTGATAAAAATACGAATGAAGTTGCGGATTGCTGTGACGCTCCATGTGCAGCTTGTTTGTTTTTGGAGATGGAAGACTGTGACAAGGCAAGAAGAGAGTGGGCAGAGTCAGAGTACATCGAAAAGCCAGTGATAGTGATAAGCAAAAAGGATAGAGCATTTTTGGAATATCTTAAAGAAGAATTCAAATACATCGTAAGAGATAAAGATGGTACTTTATTTACATATAAAGACGGTCTTACTAATTGGTTTAGTTTAAATCGCCGTTTTGATGTAGACTTTCCAATGGTCAAATGGGAAGGCAATGAAGAGATATGGTTAATCGAGGACTTGAAGAAGTTGGAGGTGGTTGAGAATTATGAATAGAGAAATGCTTTTCAGAGCGAAACATATTCATACAATGGATAGTAACGAGCATCTTAATGGAACATGGGTGCATGGCTATCTTAGTGATGAGAATTATATCTACGATAAAAGCCTTGATGGTGAATTTCTTGTTGATGAAGATACCATTTGCCAGTATACAGGATTAACCGACAAGAGTGGAAAGAAAATATGGGAAGGAGATATAATTAAATACCATTTTGGAGAAGTTTATGCGCCGGTAAAATTCGGAGAATATCAGAGTTGTTTTGATAGCACATCAACGAGCCATGTCGGATTCTATGTGGACTGGGACGAAAAACATGATTTTAGAAAAGACTTGGGATATTGGATCAAGTTAGTTGATGCAGAAGTTGTAGGCAACATATTTGACAATCCTAAACTGTTAGAAGAGGAGAATGTGCATGGAACAGATTAAGCTGGGATTAAGAATCGCAAGCATTGTGGTTGGGATAATCGGTTATAGTGCGATATGGATGTGGCTGATTAATAATCGCCGGAACGAAAAAAGTGAACTTGCGTGGGTATTATGGAAATTATTTCATGCAATTGTGATTGCGCTTGCGTTTCTTTGGGGTTGGGTATAGGAGAAGATTATGATGGATAATAGAAAAATTAACGTGTGGCATCATGGAGCTTTCGGAAGATACAGACCGAGGAAGAATAATTTCCCGGAATGTGCATGGAGCAACAGAAGACGGAGAAAGAGACATATAGGTGATATTTTAGTTGTCCACGAAGAAAGAGGACAAGTGATTTGGATGTACACAAGACATTGTAAGTGGAGAAGATTAGGATAGGGTTTCAGTTAGAGGAATAGACAAGCCTTATGGAAAATATTGTAGCGGTTGCGGTCAGAGATTGGATTGGAGTGATGAACAGTGAAAAGAAGTACAGAGACAAGAAGATGCCCGGCAGAGATCAAGGCGAATCTGCAACAGCATTATGGTGGAATGGCAGAAAGACCGGTAGACAAGAAAGCAAGCGAAGAGTTTAACCGTCCGGCATATCAGGCAAGGAAGCTGATAAGGATACAAGGTGATTATTTGCAAGAAGATCCGAATGAATGACTGATGAGAATTGGGATAGATATAAAAGCATGCGTGGGAGGTGGATACCATTGAGCGTAAGAGAAACATATCTGAGTGATTACGGCATCACTCATGAGCAAGGGAAGAAGATAATTGACTACTGCCGGAAAGCCACTGGATATGAGCAAGTCCTTCTTCTTCAAAGCTGTCAGAACGTAAAGCCGGAGATAGCAAATTTCCTCTTCATCAATCTGACAACAGGGCTTGGATATGACAACATCTGCAAGAGGGAGTACATCCCTATGCAGCGGAAAGATTTTCAGGGATACAGACGAAAGGTGATTGAAGAGTACAACAGATTAATGACATTACTGGGAAGACCAATAATTTAAAAAGTTAAATATGGGTACAACAAAAAAATCCTCATAATCTACAATAGTTATAAAGACTATGTAGAATGTGAGGATTTTTCTATGTATAGAAGTACACAGAACTACGAAAATCAACAGAAGATGCTATTCAATGGTGTTGGCGAATATGGAATACCACAGATAGAGCCTACATCATACAATCCATGCGAATTCCTATCATTCAACTATGCGAAAAGCTGTAAGGATAGAGCAGATCATGGAATCCATTTCTTTATTGACGATTACCAGTTTAACAGATTATGGACGCAGCCTGATACCTACATCAACATGTTACAGGACTTCAAGTGTGTAATGAGTCCGGACTTTAGCACGTATACAGATTTTCCTAAAGCATTACAGTTGTATAACCATTTTAGAAAGCACTGGATTGGTGCTTATATGCAGATGAACGGGATTGATGTGATACCTACAATCAGTTGGAGTGATAAGGAATCATTTTCCTGGTGTTTTGATGGTGAACCGGTTGGTGGAGCTGCTGCAGTATCCAGCGTCGGTGTAATGAATAACAAAGAGAGAAAGAAACTGTTTCTTGAGGGATACAATGAAATGATGTCAAGGCTTCAGCCGGAAACAATCATCTTTTACGGAACGATACCGGATGAATGTCAGGGCAACATAGTAAAGATTAAATCGTTTGGAGAATCACTGACGGAAAGGAAGAAAAATGGGCGGTAGAGGATCAAGTAGTGGAATCGGTGGTGGTGTTGCTGGATTTGACATTGATATGGGCGGTGGAAGCAGATCACATTTTGTTGTAAGAAACGGGAAGGCATATAGGGAAACAGGAGATGCTGTTAATATGTCGGCAAGCCAGCTGATTAAAAATGCAAAGAAACAAGGGTATGATGTAACAACATACAATGCTAGTCAGCAGAAAGAACGAGAGTCCAAAAGAAAAGAAGACAGAAAAAAGGCGGATAAGTTTTTGAATGAACAGTGGTATAAAGCAGGTCCTAAACCGAAAAAGGGTATGAAAGGTCACTAGCACAGAAGAAAGGAATATAGCGAACAAATGGTTGGTAGAGGAAGTGTGAGTTCCATTGGGGGCGAGCCAGTCTCCAAAATGGGCGCAAAAATATTTTATAATGCAGTAAAGAAAAGTGATGCGTTACGAGGAGGTGGAACGGTAAAGAAAGACAGTAAACTTGAAAGAGCTGCACAGAGTGGTCAGCTTGACTTTATCAATAAGATTGACGGAGTGAAAGAAGCTACACGTGTTAGTCATTATTATACTGACCGTGTTAATGAGTTAAAAAGGCAGATTGCAAAACTTGGAAGCGCAGATGCATTGTACAAAAATCAGAAACTCGCAAGAGAATATAAAAATATGCTAACAGCAAAAAATAAGATTGCGGACAAGATGCATGAATATTCCAAACTACCTGAAAAAGGAAACACAGATTCGTATTATGATCCAAGTAGGACTACTACCACTTATGATAGAGCTAGAAAGAGACGGACAGAGAATTTCTTTGCATGGTGGAATGGAAGTGGAAAGAAAAAGTAATAGGCTGGATGCTGAAAAGAAGAGAAGGAGAATACGTGGGCGGTAGAGGTAGTTCTAGCGGAATAAGTGATAAGCACCATAAGTATGGATCGCAATTTCATGCAATTATAGACACAAATGGAAAACCCCTTGTATCTGGAAATATAAAGTTTGTAGAATCAAACTCAAGGCATGGAGAAAGTCTTCAAGAGACAATGACAAGAGGAAGAGTGTATGCGCTTGTCGGGGGAAATGATTTGATAAAAATTGTGTATTTTGACAATAAAAATAAACATGTAAAAGAAATTAATTTTGGACATGTTCATGCTGGCATGGATCCTCATGTACATCATGGATATTATCACAATGAAGATGATGGACCTAAGAAGGCAACAGGATTATCTCCAAAAGAGAAGAAGATGGAAGACAGAGTAAAGAAAGTGTGGTATGATTATCTTAGCAGAAGATAGTTTAGGCTGGCAGAACAGGTTGACAGACAAGGCATCGGTTCAATTCCGGTTGACTGCTGAAGAAGCATCATATGACATGATGCTTCTTTTTTCATAAATATGGGTACAACGAAAAGATTTCATTCAGTTACAATGGTATAAGAGACATTGTATCATGCATGGAATCTTTTTATTTTGGAGGAACAGAAAGGTGAATCTCAACGGAATATCCAAGAAGCTACAAAGGGCAATATTACAGACTGGCTTAATCATCAAGTACAGTCAGAGACAATTCTATTCAGCTGAGCAGAACAGGCTCATCAACATCTACATCCTATCTACTCCGGTACTAGGAAGAGACAGGCATGGAGAATGGAAAGAGAAAGATCTGGAACTGATCAGAACAACATCACAGCTTGAGATAGTGAATTGTCTGAAAGATATATGGGATGAGGTGAAACCATGAGGATTGCCAACAGAGAAATAACAGATGAATGCACGCACTGTGGGAACATCTTGCAGTGTGAACTATTCCGTCAAGGACATGGGATACATACAGAGAGGACGAATGTACTACAGATGATTAAGTGTCAAATGGAACACAGGGAGAAAAGAGACAGTAAAGAAAAGGGTGGTGGTTAAATGTGCCTAAGGATAAGCTAACACCTAAGCAGAAAAAGTTCTGTGATGAGTACCTGAAACTGGGGAACGCAACACAGGCAGCAAAGAATGCCGGATATAGTGAAAAGACAGCATATAGAACTGGAGCTGATAACCTCAAAGTTCCTCATATTTTGGACTATATCAACGCTAGACAGGAGCAAATCGCAAGTAAAGACATAGCAGATATTGAGGAAATCATGAAGTATCTAACTGATGTCATGCGAGGGAAAATCAAGGATCAGTTCGACCTAGATGCATCATTGTCTGAACGAACCAAAGCAGCACAGGAACTTCTGAAACGTAACGTTGACGATAGGAAGATGAACCTTGAGCTTGCAAAACTGGAAGCACAGTTCAAAGACAATGGATCTGATGAAGATGCAAAAGACAACTTCATGGATGCACTGAATTCCACAGCGAGTGAGGTGTGGACAGATGATGAATAACTTTGAGGAGAGATTAGCTTCCGTCCGGCAAGGAATCATGAAACGCGCTGCTGCCATGAAAGAGAAAGCTAAGAAACAAGGATTTGAGTTCAAGCCTTTCTCAAGAAAGCAGAAACAGGTGCTGACATGGTGGTGCCCTAGCAGTCCGGTAAAGGACAAAGATGGAATTATAGCAGACGGAGCAATCCGAAGTGGTAAGACACTGTGCATGTCACTGTCCTACGTGCTGTGGGCAATGGAAAGTTTCAACCAACAGAACTTCGGTATGGCTGGAAAGACAATCGGATCATTCCGAAGAAACGTATTGTTTTGGTTGAAATTGATGCTGAAAAGCCGAGGATATCAAGTTGTGGACCATAGATCAGACAATCTGATTGTGGTCAGCAAGGGAGATACACAGAACTTCTTCTACATCTTCGGTGGTAAGGATGAAAGGTCACAGGACTTGATCCAGGGTATCACTCTTGCCGGTATGTTCTTCGATGAGGTCGCTCTGATGCCGGAGTCATTCGTCAACCAGGCTACAGGACGTTGCTCTGTTACCGGTTCTAAGTTCTGGTTCAACTGCAACCCGGACAACCCTCGGCACTGGTTTAAGGTCAACTGGATAGACAAGTGTGAAGAGAAGCACATCATTTATCTGCATTTTACGATGGATGACAACCTATCGCTCTCTGAGAAGATCAAAGAACGATACCGAAGTATGTATGTAGGTGTGTTCTTCAAGCGTTATATCTTAGGATTGTGGTGCGTGGCTGAAGGACTTGTCTATTCAATGTTCGATGAGGAAAAGCATGTTACCGATGAACACATGAGTGGCGCACTGGAATATATCGTGTCAATCGACTACGGTACAGTTAATCCATTCTCAGCCGGTCTGTGGGCATTCGATGGGAAATATTCGCAGCGTGAAGCAGAATTGTATTACAACAGTAGAGAAGCCGGCAAGCGTGTAGATGATGAAGCCTATTACAAGATGCTGAAAGAACTGATCGGAGACAGAAAGGTATCCTGTATCATCATAGATCCATCGGCAGCATCGTTCATTGAGGTAATCAAGAAGTACGGAGAATACACCGTGAAGAAAGCCGACAATGATGTACTGGACGGAATCCGAGTGGTCACAACGATGCTCAACAAAGGACTCCTAAAGATATACAAGGATTGTACAAGCTGTATCAATGAGTTTGGTCTGTACTGTTGGGATGAGGAAAAGAACAACGATACAGTCATTAAAGAGAATGATCATGCGATGGATGATACGAGATATTATGTCTACACATTCTTGCGTAGGCGGTTAAGGTGGAAATATTAATGGGACTAATGCAAAAGATTAAGGCGGTATTTAATAGAATGTTTGGAGTAAACGAAGTAAGAGATATATTTGGAATTGAGGTAAGTCGCTCTTCTGATATGCAGACTGCCTTAGATTTGTATAAGGGTATGAGATCAGGACTGCCGACATGGTGCATGGACGGAACAATCAAACCGACAAGGTTCTCTAATGTCATTTGCCGGGAGATTGCAAACCTTACACTGTTCAATGTCAATGTTGAGATTGATGGTAACGATGCGCTCAAGAAGAAATTTGATGAAGTGTTGAACGCGTTACAGGAGAAACAGGAAGAGAGCTGTGCTACATGCGGAATGATGATTAAGACAGACGGACAAGGAATTGAGTTCCTGGATCCGGATTATTTCATCATCACAGACACCAACACTAACGGTGATGTACTTGCAGCTGTGTTCTTCTCATACATCAAGAGAGGAAATAAGTACTACACGAAAGCGGAGTACCACAGGTTCGAAGATGTAGGTAGTGAAAGAGTCTATAAGATTTCATCGAAAGCATTCAAGAGCGAAAACAAAGACCGCATCGGATCAGAGATATCACTGGATAAGGTAGACGAATGGAAAGACATTCTTCCGGAAGTAGATGTTAGAGGATTGGAATATCCGCTGTTCGTCTACTGGAGAAATCCTTATGCGAACACGATCGACAAGGAATCTCCACTTACAGTACCGGCATTCTCTGAGTGTATCGAAGAGTTAAGATGGCTTGATGTAGCTATGAACAAGATGGGTGATGAACAGGAAGATAGCCAACACATCACATTCGTGTCACAGACTACTATCCAGTACGCACAGCAGAATGGCATCAAGCTTCCTAGATTCGTGAAAGGACTTGAGATGGGAATTGATGCAGACAGCATGATACAAGAACATGTACCGACAATATTAGTAGCTGAAAGAACTGCTGCCATCAACTTCTATCTGTCCATCATCGGATACAAGTGCGGATTTTCAAATGGTTACTTCTCATTTGACGAGACTAGAGGAATTCAGACAGCAACACAAGTGGAATCAGACGATAGAAGAACGCTGCATACAATCGAATCATTCCGTACAATCCTTGATGGAAAGAACCATGATGGAGTTATCCACAGAATCTTATACATTCTCTACGCTACTGGAACAGCGAACGGAACAATTCCGGCTTCCGGATATCAGACAGCTTGTGAGTTTGAGGACCTTGTGTACAACCTTGAAGATGATCGTGCACGTTGGTGGAACTATGTAGTACAGGGAAAAGTACCGGCATGGAGATATTTCGTGAAATTCGAAGGAATGGTTGAAGCTGATGCGAAAGCTATGGTCGAAGAAGCCAGTGAAAAAGGTGAAACACTCTTTGACAAGTTCACAGATGAGTAAAAAAGATGGGCACAAGGTTTTTCTTGTACTCTGATACTATAATATCAAGGCAATTCCCTTTGCCTTACACTCCCCACAGTGCAACGTACAGCACTATAAATATTGCTACTAACCGTCAGATGGCGGTTAAGGCTTGTTCCTTAGTAGGACGCAGACCCGGAGCATAACCGGGACAGGCCTATTCCCGGTTTCTTGTCATCTCCCCGGGAACACCTAAAATAATGCATCGAGCGGTTTTTCTTGGTTCACGCTCGATGCTTAAGCTATCATAGCTCAAATGGATAGAGCAGTTGATTACGAATCAACAGGTTTTCGGTTCGAATCCGAACGATAGCTTTCTCCGGAACTCGGAGAGAGATCTTTTTCATAACAAATTTTTCCTTACTACAGTGTAGTTGGAAGCCGTATAGCTTAACGGTAAAGCGTTCATTCTACCCTACCCAAGTGAAAGATTAAGGTTCGACTCCTTATACGGCAATTTTCAAATATGATTACCTCGGTGAAGAGTGATTTTTCAGTCATGCCGAGATGCAACGGTGATGAGATAGGCTTGTTCGAGATATTGGATAAGCTGATTCTTTCCACTGGGAGTGATTCTGGTGGTGGAGATGGAGGTTCGAACCCTCCTATTTCGTTTTTAAGAGAGGAGTAGCAATGGAAAAAGTAAACGTATTAGGAACTGAATATAAAATTATCCGTGAAGAGATGAAAGATGCAGAATATGACGGATACTGCGACTATACATCTAAAATCATCAAATTGAGAACTGATAACGTGAACAAGTTAGGTGATTTCGACTGTTTGATGAAGAAGCAGTTGCGTCACGAAATCATACATGCTTTTCTTTACGAAAGCGGATTAGGACCGAACTTTGAACATTACAAACAGTTTGGACACGAGGAAACAATAGTGGACTGGTTTGCTATCCAGTATCCAAAGATAGAGGAAGCATTTAAGAGTGTAGGTGCGTTGTAGAAGCAGAAAGAAAGGAGACTGTAAGATGTTTACAATGCCGATATTCCCACGTTACAAGGAAGAAAAAAGAACAATAATCACTTCGATTACGCAGTACGTGATGTTTCGGATAAGGATTCTAGGCAGTTATACGACATGCTTTACTGCATTACCAATCGGAGTATCTAAGACGGGAGATATAATTGTTAAGCATGTGCATGAGCATAAGGAAAGATACTTGCCGGAAGAAAAATATGGAATCTTGCTACTGTCCGTAGTAACCGGAGAAAATTGCTTACCGCTTTGTGGTGATGAACTGTACGATAATGCGGAAGAGCAGAATCGAGAAGAATTCAATTATTTCGTAAATCACGTTATTGGTGAATACAAGAAAAAGAACAACGTAATTGGGAATATCGATTATGAAATTGAAAAATACGAACTTGAACTAGAACGGAAATATGAAAGAAGAGAAGAAACATAGATGGTTCTAATGATGAAATGAAGGGAGAAATGAACGATGACATTTAAAGAAGCATTAAAAGCAATGAAACGTGGAGCAAAGGTGAGACTTCCTGGTTGGTTATCTTATTATTGGTACTGGGATGAGGAAAAAGAGACGGTTATGACGCATAGTAAGCCGTTGATTGCTGAAGGCGAAGAAAATGAAACTGATATTAAAGACGAGAGAGTCGGGAGAGTTTTTGATGATATGCTAAGAGAGGACTGGATGATTGCAAACGAAGAAAATTGTCCGATACTCTGTGACAAAGCAGTATTTTCATTTGGTGACGCTATTACATATCTGAAAAAAGGGCGCAAGGTGGCACGTAAAGGTTGGAATGGTAAGAAGCAGTACATTCAGATCGCTACTGGTATTTCTTACAAGACAGCAGATGAAGAGATTGTAAACTGTGAACATGATGCTATTGGAAACATGGCTATTGCATTTGTAGGAACATCAGGAGTACAGATGGGATGGTTGGCTTCTCAGGCGGATATGCTTGCAGAAGATTGGGTGTTTGCGGAATGATACAAAAAACAATTGCACATATTGAAACAACAGGGCAGGAAGTTCTTGGAATTTTAAGGTTTGAGACAATTACTACAGATGCCGGATGGAAACTTGATGGTAAAAGGAAACTGGCAAACACTTGTTATACTGAAGAATAAACAAGGCGGTGACAATATGGCGGTATCAACTATGAATATTCTTGTCATTTTCGTAACAATTTTGCTTTTTGCAATCATTACAAAGGATGATAAAAATGATAAAGATGGTGAGGAATAATGCTAACACCTGAATACTTACAAAGAATAACAGAAGGGGCGGAGGAGATATCTTCGTCCCTTCATCGTACTATTATGGACATGATTATCGAGAGAATCATGAAGAGACTCGGCAGAGGTGAGGACTATCTGCTGACACAGACAGACCGATGGCAGATACAAGTGCTTCAAGAGTCTGGTGAACTGCTAGAGGATATCCAGAAGGAAATAGCAGACAAGACAAGGTTACAGAAGAAAGAGATTAAGGATGCCTTCATGGATGCCGGTATCACTTCGTTGAAGTGGGATGATGCTGTGTATCTTGCAGCCGGACTATCTCCGACTCCTCTTCTACAATCTCCGACCATGCTTAGGATCCTCGAAAGAGATTATCTTGCTACATCCGGTGAATGGACCAACTTCTGCCGGACCACAGCGCAAGACTCACAGCGGATGTTTATTAATCAGATGGACAATGCCTACCATCTTGTATCTACCGGTGCGGTATCGTACACACAAGCGGTCAGAGATGTGATTAACAGTATCACTGATGTAGGCCTTAAGGTCAGCTATCCTACTGGCTATAAGATGAGCATTGAGTCTGCAACGATGATGATCGTGAGGACAGGAGTCGGACAAGCTGCTGCCGATATCTCCATGAAGAGAATGGAAGAAATGAACTGGGATACCGTTCTTGTGTCTGCTCACTTAGGAGCACGTACCGGTAATGGTGGAATGAATCCAGGTAATCACTTATGGTGGCAAGGACGATTCTACTCACGGAGTGGAAAAGATAAGAAATTCCCGGACTTCGTTAAGACCACAGGCTTCGGAACTGGTGAAGGACTCTGCGGATGGAACTGCCGACACTCTTTCGGAAGTGGAGATGGAGTGAACAATCCTTATGATGACAAGAAGATTAACTTTGCTGACAACCATAAGGTTGAGGAATTGCAGAAGAAACAGAGAGCACAGGAGCGTAGGATCCGTGACACCAAGCGGAAGATACAGAACTTACAGACCGCTGTGGATAACTGTAAGGATGATAAGGCAAGGTTTGAACTACAGAATATGCTAGACCGCAAGGCTCACACACTGAAGCTTCAGAACAAGCGGTACAGTGCATTTTGTGAAGAGAATGACTTGAGAGAGTATGCAGAACGATTGAAAGTCGCACAGTGGGACAGAAAGCAAGCTATGAAGAGTGCAGCTGCTGCAAGAAGATACGAAAGTGCGAAAAAGAGTTAAAGATGGGTACAACGAAGTAATCAAAAACATTCATAATGGGTATTGGGTGAAGAATATATCGTATTTTTGCACCTCCTTTTTTGAAAGATAGCCTACTAGGGGAATCCTGTTAAGAGATATCGCACATCTCGGTAGGCTTTGCTCCTAATGGAGCTGGGGACAGATGTGAATCTGCCTTTCTATAGCATCTGTTCTTGCGTGGTAATGGTTATGAGGGTTCGACTCCCTCAACCACGATTACCCTGACAGAGGTTTTCTGTCTGAATCCCTACCGTGGACGAAACGGTTAATAAAATACGTTGAGGAGGATATGAAACATGAAAAACATTATTCAGATTCTTTCCGATGCTGGTCTCGAGATTACAGATGAGCAGAAGAAAACAATCGAAACCGGTGTGAATGAGAATTACAAGACTCTTGCCGAGTTTGAGAAACAGGGAAGAAAGCTTGATACAGTCACACAGGAAAGAGACAACATTCAAACACAGTATGACACAGCCAAGTCTACTCTTGAAGGTTTTGAAGGCAAAGACTTTGACGCTATCACAAAGGAACGTGATGAGTGGAAAGTTAAAGCTGAATCAGCCGAAAATGAGTGGAAAACAAAGCTTGCAGAAAGCGAAAAAAATTATGCTGCAAAGATCGAAGAGAGAGACTTCAACGATGCTCTTGTGAAAGCACTGGCAGGTGAGAAATTTACATCTGAGTTTGCTAAGACAGGAATTATCAGCATGATCAAAGAAAAAGGGCTGAAACGTGAAGGTGAAAAAATTCTCGGACTCGATGATTACATGACAGAGCTGAGAGAGTCACAGAAAGATGCATTTGCACCGACAGATGCTCCGAATGTGCCGACTTTCACAACACCTACAAACAAAGGTGGAGGAGGCAATAAGACTCCAGTGTACACACCACCGACAGTATGGTAGTCATGCAATAGTACGGTTATCAATCAGAGATAATCGTTGACCTTAAACAGTTAAAGGAGATACGAACATGGCAGATACAAGAATTACGTCATTAAACACACTTCTCGACACTACTGGAAAGATGTTCCTTGCTGAGGAATATGGAAAAGTTATCGAGAACGTACAGAAACTTACAATTTCCGGAAAGATGAAAAACACAGAACTTTCCGGTGATCCACATGCCGGAACAGTAGAAGCAAAGAGATTTGCGAATGCTACACCAAAGGACTACGGAACAGCTAGAACAGCAGCCAAAGGTGATGGTGTAAAAGGTAAATCGGTAACGATTCCGATTGATCAGGACAAAGAGATCGTAGAAGAAGTAGAGCAGAAAGATGTATCTCTTCTTGGAGTTGAAGGACTTATTGCTAAGAGAACAGCAAACCATGCTCTTAGAATGGCAGCTGAGCTTGATACTAAGTTCTTCGAGGTTGCTGGAACAGATGCTACAGAAGTAGATCTGACAGGAATCACAGCGATCGAAGAGATTGCAGAGAAGATGATTCAGCAGTGCGAGACCACAAAGAATGATTACGTAGACGGTGTACCGAGAGCAATGATGCACATGGTGCTGGATCCGGACTACTACGGAAAAATTAGAACATATCTTGATAAGGTAACAGTACCTGGTGTAGGTGCAGCAGACGAAGAGTTCTATGCATTCCACGGTGTTAAGACATACTCATGTGTACATCTTCCACAGGATGTGAAAGCACTTGTTATGGTTGATGGTGCAGTAGCACAGCCAGTAATGGCAGATCCATACAACGCTGAGAAAATTCCGCTGTCAAACGCTTACGGAATCGAGCTGTTCTATCACTTCGGAACTAAGTCTGTAACACCGGACCTTATTTTCAAGAATAAGAAAATTGGTGGTTGATAAGAATGAAATTCCTGGATAAAGAGACAGGATTGTACCTTTCTACTGGTAATGCCGAGAGTATTGCCAGTATGAAAAGCAATCCACAGAAGTATGAAGAAGTAAATGACAAGCCACAGCGAAAGCCGAAAAAGGCAGCAAGCAAAGAAGAGTAAGGAGATCAGACATGGCATACACAGATTATCAGTTCTATACAACTAAATATTTTGGAGATGCCGTGACAGAGGAAGAGTTTTCTAAGTATGCAGAACGAGCAAGCGAACGTTTGGACAGAATCACCTTTGGTAGATTAGAAGATGGTCTTCCGGAAGACAAGAAATCTAATGCAAAGGTTCAGAAAGCTGTCTGTGAGATTGCAGAAGTTCTGTATCAGATCGACTCAATCAGAAAAGCATCACTGGACACTGTAGGTGTGATTAAACACGCTGATGGTACAGTGAGTAAGAAGCAAGTATCGTCCATTACATCAGGTGCTGAAAGTATCAGCTTTGCAACTGGGACTAGCGGAGCATCCGACAGCATCTATGCACGAGCGTCAATGGATAAGAAAGTGGAAGCTATTCTGATTCGACAGGTGGCTTCTGAGTATCTGCAAGGTGTTGCGGATAAGAAAGGAGTGTGCCTACTCTATGCTGGTATTTAGATGGCTTAAGCGGTTAACATGCCGACACGAAAAATTAACATATTCTTCAACTTTCCTTGATGAGGTCGGGGACCATGAGTACAAGACTCATCATGTGTGGAAGTGCAAAGAATGTGGAAAAGAATTCTATTAGGAGGGGATACCGATGTATGACAAGACTGTGACTGTATTCAACAAATACACTGACAAGAATGATGCCATATATTGGTATCCTCATGTTATATCCGGAGTCACACTTATTACGGATAAGGCAGCCAATGTTGCCAAAACTGGCTTGGATACGGCTGATACAGCTAATCTTCATGTACCGTTTAAGGTACGTGAGGGAGAAAGGGTGGTGTGCAATCTTTCCTATCTCACTCCGAAAGTGTGGAAGTCTGCGGTAAATAAAGAGGGTTCAATCACATTCTCAACAGGTGACATCTTCTTGGAAGGTGAATATCCGGAAATGGTAATTGCCGATGAAGACTATACGTCACGCACAAACAAAGGATTCTACGATTATTTGAATAAGAAGATGGACAATGTGTTCCTAATCACAAGCGTAGGTTCTTACACACTGATTCCTCATTTTGAGATTGGGGGAAAGTAATATGGCAAGCAAGACATTTCATTTTCCTAGCTTCTCAATCGTAAAAGGTGATATCAAAGTAAATGTCAGCTTGAACCGATTTGAAAAGCAGTTCCAGGAAGCACAATACTGGCTAGACGGTCAAGTGTTTACGGACATGGAAAAGTATATGCCGTTTCGTGACGGTAACATGAGAAACGTGTCTGCGATTATGAGCAGGTCCATGCAAGGAAGCGGTCAAGTGATTGCCGGTGCTCCACCTTACGGAAGATTCCTCTATGAAGGAAAAGTTATGGTAGATCCTGTCACAGGCTCACCGTGGGCAAGGGCCGGAGCAAAGAAAGTGGTCACGGACAGAGACCTTGTGTTTGACAAGACAGCGCATCCACGCGCAACAGACCATTGGTTTGATGCTGCAAAGGAACAATATGTGAAGTCTTGGGCGAAAGGAGTGAAGAAACGTGCCGGAGGAAAGTAAGAAACCGGTCAAGTACGATGTAGACGGTTACGAAGCTGTAACTGATGCACTCGTTTCTCTTCTCAATAGTTTTCCAGGATTAGAGGAAGACGAAAAGATAAGATTCTCCACACTAGATGAAGATGGCGGTATTGCCTTCTATCCAGTGACAGGAGCGGTGATTGCACTGGAAAAGAAGAGTGTAACTGGCAAAGTAGACCAGTTGTGCAACTATCCTTTTTATGTGATCTACCGGTCTTCAATCGACTCTCCAAAGATTAAGGCCAGTATCAAAGAATTCCTTGACACTCTTGGAAAGTGGCTTGAACAGCAGACCGTGGTCATTAATGGAGAACAGAAGAGGCTGGAAGAATATCCAGTGCTTACAGAAGAGAGAAAAATAGAGGAGATCATAAGGCTTACACCGGCTCACTTAGATAATGTGAGTGATGGTAATGTCCAAGATTGGGCAATCAGCATCTCCTTGAAATACAGAAACATATTCTACAAGAAATAACGGAGGATAACAAACATGAAATTAGAGCGTGAAGCGTTGATGCATTATCTTGATGCATCGTTTAAAAAAGCACCGGCAACGGCAGAGTGGGAAGTTCTTGGTGATGATATTGAGGAAATGTCTGTAGAACTGAATCCAGACACAGAACAGAAGAAGAACATTCTCGGAAAAACTGTGACAACTGACAATGGATATACACCTTCCATATCAGCAGATCCATTCTATGCGGATCCAACATCAAAACTGTATCCGAAGATTAAAGAGATTGCATTTGACCGTCTGAAAGGAGCAGCTTGCAAGACTCTTATGCTCGAAGTAATTGTGGAAGATACAGCAGCCACAAAGCATCTTGCTTATGTACAGGAAGTAATGGTTAAGCCACAGAGCTATGGTGGAGACACAGCCGGTGTCAACATTCCGTTTGACATCACGGATGATGGAGCGAGAACAAAAGGCTATGTAACAGCTGAATCTCTGAAATCAGGCAAACCAGTATTCGCAGAGGGCGAAATCGTAGCTGCTTGAACTGAAGAGCTTTCGGTATACGATGAAGAACATAAAGAAGTATTCGGATTAGAATAGGCGAGAAAGGACGATACAATGAGCAATAAAATAGCAAAACCAATGGCAAACAAGATTGTAGTAGATGATGGTAGCAAGGTCTACACGATTGAGAACAAAAGAGGAAAGGTTCTCGGCAAGTTCGAGTTCAGACCTACAGACACAAACATCGTGAAGAGATATGAGGAAGTAGTTGAGTACTACAATTCCTATCAGCTGCCGGAGAATCCAAGCGATGCGGATATGAGAAAAGCAGAGGATGACATCATGGAGAAAATCTCTTACCTTGTCGGAGAAGATGCGAAAGAGACATTCTTCTCAATTCTCGGAGCATTCTCACCACTGGCAAATGGGGAACTGTACATGGAGAACGTCCTGTCCTCTATCGCAAAAGTGATTGAGCGTGAGATGAACATCCGTACAAAGAAGGTACAGAGTCGCATGAATAAGTATGTGGCGAAGTACCACAACTGATGGATCCGTGGAAACTTCCCACATCATTAGAAGTTAATGGAAAAGAATATTCGATACGCTCCGATTTTAGAGTAGTATTGGATATTCTTTCTGCTATGAATGATCCGGACCTCTTCGAACCTGGCATGACAGAAGAAGAGAAACAACAGGAGAAAGCACTCACAATGCTTAAAATCCTCTATGTTGACTTTGATTCCATGCCACCAAAGGACTGGCAAGAAGCCTGTCAGAAAGCGTGTGAGTTCATTGATTGCGGTATCAAGAATGATGGCAAGCCTAGACCTAGAACAATGGACTGGGAACAGGATGCACCTATCATAATACCGGCTGTGAATAAGGTCAATAACGGTGATGTACGTTCTGTAGACTATATGCACTGGTGGACATTCTTCGGACTCTATATGGAGATTGGAGAAAGCACATTTTCAACAGTAGTCAGCATCCGTGACAAGAAGAGAAAAGGTAAGAAGTTAGAGAAGTGGGAACAGGAATACTACAAAAATAATAAGTCTATCGTAGACTTGCATCAGAAGAGTACAGAGAGAAGTGACGAAGAGAAAGCTGAACTCCGAGAACTCTTCGGATTGAATAAATAACCGGATATCGTTAGAGATATTCGCTGACCGCAGATAATTAGCGGTGGAAAGGATTAGAAATGGCACAAGCCGACGGCTATATCATAATTGATACAGAGATTAACGCTGACGGCATGAAAGCCGGAAGCAGAGAAGTTGAAGCAGCTGTCAGAAGAATGGCGAACTCGGTCGAGGATATGGGTTCCAAAGCTAGAACAGCACTCAACAAACAAGCAGACTCATTCTCCAAGCTGAATCAAGAATATGCTGCACAGGAACAGAAGGTTTCAAACCTTAAGAAGAAAATAGCTGAATATGGTGAACAGAAGATTCCAACAGAGGAATACAGAGAGATTCAGGCTCAGATTGACAGAGCTACACAGAAACTCAGTTCACTGGAATCCGCACAGGAAAGATTCCTTGCTACTGGCGGTAGAAAGAACAGCTCATCTTTCAAGAAGATGCAATATGACATAGAGGAACTAGAGAATGAGATCAAGTACGCAAGAGCAGAACTTGCCGAATTGGAATCTACTGGTGGAGCATTTACGCTTGGCTCTAAGACGCATGGAATCTTTTACTGCAAATCGCTACAGACGAT